>Ga0310695_10001435_pt1 | contig 56492 bp, 73 predicted proteins | sample RumenRJG_04DNA_FD_203882 | JGI IMG/M metagenome (GOLD analysis project Ga0310695, IMG submission 203882) | Bovine rumen microbial communities from Lethbridge, Alberta, Canada - RJG_04 (v2) (version 2) | ecosystem: Host-associated > Mammals > Digestive system > Stomach > Rumen | place: Canada...
TTTGTAAGATAGTTTCTGTTCTAAATCATAGTAAGACCATGATACGGAAACATAACGGTCTTTAACCTTAACTCTTTCAGTAGCAGAACGGATACCACTTAAATCTTCAATGACAAACAAAGTACCATTGGGATTATTTTCAACGAGTGCCTTAGAGATGCAATGGTCTACATCCTGCATCCAACGGTTTTCTCGCTGACCGATAGCCTTGATTCGTCTACGGGACGATGGAGTACCGACCTGCTGTAACTGCTTACGCAAAGCCTTATAATGGGCACGTTTTTGCTTAACGATATTCCCGTCATAGAATACAGATTTACCTTTGCTGTCATATGTCGTAGCAAGAAATCTGATTCCACGGTCTATACCAACAACATTGGAAACCTCTGACTTATTAAGCTCAGAAATTTCATATGTTACAGGTATATGTAAGAAGAACTTGCCATGCTTATTAACAAGTTTAGCCGTGCCAAACTTACAGTTATCAGCAAAATACTGTTCAAAACCATTTTTACAGAAAATCGTTTTAATGCGACCGTTTAATGTATTGACAGAGAATACATCACTTTTAGTATTGAGCGAATAATCTCTGTTCCATACAAGGTCTAACTGAGGGGATCTGAATACAGGTTTAATCCATTCCTTTTGGTTTTCAAGAATGGTTTTATATTTTGCAATAACTGTACGCACACAGGAAACAGCCATCTGAGAACGGAGGCCATAAATCTCTCGTACTTGATAGTAAGTATCTTCCTGTACACTGTAACGACTAAGATTATGGGTTTTATATATATACTCAGACACGTAATTACAAGCATCAGAATAAGCCTTCATAGTATCACAGAAAATCTGTTTATCAGAAGGATTAACTAAAATCTGAAGTTTTGCTGTAATTGTCTGTTCCATATATAAACACCTACTTTCTTCACCAATATTATTATACCATATATTTTGGCGAAGAACAATATATCAGAAAGGAAAACGGCGTTGATGAGAATAATTGCCTGTGATTTTGACGGATCGATTCACAAAGGCTCTTATCCGTATATCGGACAGCCAAATCAGGATCTCATCGATTACCTGATCGAATCCAGACGCAACGGAGATAAAGTCATTCTCTGGACGTGCCGGACAGATGTCTTTTTGGTAGAAGCTGTTAACTGGTGCAAGGGTATGGGACTCGAATTTGATGCCGTCAACCGGAACTTACCCGAATCGATTGCAAGATACGGACATGACGGCCGGAAAATTTTTGCCGATATCTACATCGATGACCGTGCTGCATATCCGTCAGATTTCAAATTATCGAGACGGGGTCGGCATCGCCATAGGTGACATGGCATCAGGTTTATCCGTCCGCATACGTTTGTTATATGCTGAAAAATCCTAGAATCGATTTTTATGCCGTCAGGGTACACTTTATAGGGTGGGCATCCTTTCGTGCGAAATCAGGTCGATTCTTTCAACGAATTCCATTGTGGGGTAGGACTCCAGATAAATACATACACATAAAATTCCCCCATTCCGGTTATGGAGTGGGAATTTATTCGCGATTAGAGGACGGATGTCCATCCTCTCCGCAGAGCAGTGCGGTACTTGACCGCCTTGACGGCACGGCCGCCGGACACACGGTTGACGGCCTTGGCAGCTTCTTCAGCTGCCGTGTGGGACATGAAGCTGTCATCCGACAGCGGGTAGATGACTGACATATCGTCAGCATGAGCAAGAACATAATCGTTATGATTTCTCATGTTTAATTCCTTTCGATAAAGTCAAGTTCGTAGTTTCTCAGTTCCTTGTATTTTTCGGTTCCGGCATTTTGATTTCGGAATTATCAAAGTAGCCACTGTTCCACAATGCAGCATACCTATCATCAGGAATGTACTCCATAATCTCACCAGGCTGCATATCCAGAATTTTGCAGAGCACTTCCAAAACGTTCAGACCAACCATAATGCCTTTTCTGATTTTCGTCATTTGGGACTCACCTAAAATCCCATTCTTTCGGACATCAATCACCCGAATGTTACGTTTATTCAGTTCTTTGATCACATCAATCTTATACACTAACATTATCTTTCTCCAATCACTATTATTAGTTTATTATATTCTACACCAAACCGCAAAATATTTCAACTATATTTAGTGTGTTTGAGGCGGCGGGACTCGTATTTCATTCCTGATTGAACTTCAGTGCCATCTGGTGCAGATATGCCGTGCAGCTTGCCAGATCTCCATATCTCACCTTCAGTTTCTTATGTTTCTTCAGTGCCGGAGTATCAGACTCGTTATAGGTGAAGTAGTGCAGATAGACTGCGTAGGGATTGCTTTGTCTCTTGCCATCTCGTGTTACTGTAAATCTGTATGGGACTCCAGGAATATCCATATCAATAATTTTTCTGGTCATAGGGTGGGACTCCTTTCATTTACTTGCGATATTATCGCAATACAGACCGCCGGACTGCTGCGCTCTGGCCATGATTGACAAGAATACATACATCAGATCGGAAAAGTTCTCGTCTTCCGTATAGAATTCAGCTTCGCCAGGATCGTCTGACAGATCCCCGTATGCAATATCACCGTCTGCTACTCCAGTCATGAGCCAACGGTAAAAGATGTGCTCATTGTTAAGGTTTCTGGCGATATATTCCATTGCTTTTACCATCTTAATTCTTTCTACTTTATTCATGTTCTTGTTCCTTTCTTGTGATGGGGTGGGACTTGTTTTTCGGTAACCGTCATGCAAGGACTCGAACCTTGTGCAGCTGCCCCTCAGCCATAACGGAGTGGGACTCAATCAGGGAAGATAAGCGCATCGCTGCCGTCTTCTTCAGTAAAATATTCGTCTGCCAGATATGCTTCGAAATCCTGATCAAAACCGTAACCCTGTTCCCGCCATTTTCTAGTGGCGATTCTGACGGCATCTTTCTTGCCGGATGCCTTGCAAATAACAGTGACGGCTGTTCTTGATGCTACAATGTAGATGTTTTTCTTCATGGTATATTCTCCTTTTGTATGGGGTGGGGCTCCTTCTGTATTGGGTTTATTTCCAGTGTCAGCGATTAGATTTTTGTCTTTTTCTGTTCTTTTCGGTTAAAATGAGACATGAGATATGTCCAAGCGCCCCATCCGTGTCCAACAGACCACGGTCATATGCCTCTGCCATCTTGCGGATGTCAGGATTGTCTCTTATGAGTTCGTGCAACACCTTCTCTATCTTGTACTTGTTTTCATTTTTCATGACATTTCTCCTTTCACATGGGGTGGGACTCCAGTTTCTGTAGCCGTCAATCACGGAATCGAACCGTGACCGTATGGGACTCGCTGCACCAGATCGTTTCCGGCTTTGCCCAGTCTTGACGGGGTGGGACTTATGTGCGGTCAGCTTCGTATCTTTCTAACCAACTCCTGAACTTCAGTGCCTGTTCCGCTCTTGTCGGATAGGATCTGAAATCGTCTTCCCCGTATTCCTCGATTTCTCCGTCGAGGTATTCATAAAAATCTGCAAAATTCAGGTCTTCCACCTTTTCAATGACGGATGCCGTCTCCCTTGCGATTTCATCATCATCCAGTTTGATTACGTTTAAATCATCTGCGAAAAGAACAAACTCCATCGCGAATTCTTCAGTAGTCATTTTGTTTTCTCCTTTCAATAGGGTAGGACTCATTTATGTTTTCTGGAAATCTGGCTGACGGACTCGAACCGTCATGTTTTTCGCTGCCAGAATGGGGTGGGACTCATTTCTTACTGGATGCCGTAATGATCCATATATTCAATGCTCTTCCGGCAGTGCTCGACATTGTGTGCCAATTTTTCAATGTCTTCAAGCATACGCGTCAGATCATCTACTTCATGAAATATCCGGAAGCACTCCATAGAATCATTAAGCCTTTTCAGCTGCTTTTCGATCTGCTCCTCCCACAGGAAAATTGTAGTTTCTCTTCTTGTTCCTGTCATAATCTGCATTGCTTTCTCCTTTTTGATAGGGTGGGACTTCTTTTGTTTTCAGCTTCAAACCGTCACCCGTGGGATCGAACCACGGCAACTGCCTTTCAGTGTGACGGGGGCGGGATGGTTAAGCGGACAGGCATTCGAAATCTTCAACTACAAAAGCGATTCCGGCAAAATGCTCTAATACTTCAGAATCTGACACACGTCTCCATCCGTGCCATTCTCCGTTTTCATCATCTCCATACGCGATATCATCGCGGAGATATTCGAACCATCCAGGAGCGTTATCTTTGATAAATTCAATATCCATTGTGCCCATTCCATAAAGGCAGTCTTTCAGATATTCCTCTACGCGAAAACGGACATATTCTGCAAAAGCATCGTCTGTATAAGGTGTGCCGGTTTCCATGAATTCATCATGAAGAGCGTCCTCAATCATCCAGGAAGACCACTGAAATCCTTTGTACTCGATTTTTGGATCTGCCCATTCATTAAAATAAATGAAAGCCACGTTTTCACATCCGTAATAATTGCTATATCTCATTGTTTGAAATCCTTTCTTTTTTGTGTCTGGTGTACTGTTTCAAAAACTGCCGTCTGGAATCGAACCAGAGAAACCACGCCACGTGCGGCAGCTGCTTTTTTCATTTCGTAACATTTACAAAGCTGTCTATTTTCTGTTGATCTGCTTTAATTGGCAGAATCACAATTCCATTATTGCCGGATTCCGCGAAAACGCCTGAAATTGAATTTCCTTTATTCGTAAAGGATCGAAAACCGATTTCTTCCGCGATTGTGTAAAAAGTTTCCTGGATTGAAACATAATATCCGATGCCCGTAAGCATCCGCTGATATTCTTTCTTCTTCCCGTCTTTGCTGTACTCCATGAGGAATGGAGAAACAGAAACGGGTTTTTCAGCTTCTGCCCGAAATCCAGAAAAGAGTTTTTCAAGATCTGGAGCGGTTTCGCTCTTTTCCGGCATTGTCATATTTCCGCGTCTTGCTGCTTTTTCCCCATTTTCAAGGTTTACAAACTGGCCAGAAACAGGCCGGAAAAATGCGTCATATGCTGCCACGTGCATTTTAACAATTATGTGTCCTTCAGAAAGAAAAACTTCCTCTTCGGTTCTGCTGATATACAGATCTGAAACTTTCTGGAAAAACTTTGCTGTTTTCGCATATGGATTTCTTGCTGCCATGTTTTCTTATTCCTTTCTTTATATGAAATTATTGTTTCCTGGATCTGCTGCCTGTCTTGTTACTTTTCCGATTCCGAAACCATTGAAACAACGTTCTCGAAATGTACTTTTTCACTTAGATCGGCTTCTTTGTATGGTTAAATGATAACACTATTTCTAGTGATATTCAATACGCAAAATAACTAAAAATAGTGATATTTTAAAGGCTGAATTTTGTGCAATATTCCACTATAAACAGTGCAAATAATGTTTGACAATCACTATTTATAGTGATATAATAGAACCATAGAAAAGAGAAAACACCAGATCAAAAGAAAGGAAAAAATACAATGATTAAACTAGGACAGACAACGACAGGAACAAAGAAAGGCGTTAGATATCTCTGGCTCGTTAAAGACATGGGGATATACAGAAATTTCAGCAAAGAAAGATGTTATGTGGTTATGGCATTCAATGGGAACGGATGGTGGTCAATGTACAATGGCACATTAAAACAGTGCCGTGAATTCATTGGAGATGAGACACCCCTTGATATTTAACAGCGGTTTTACCGCTTAATGCAGCCGATGCCAGTGACAAGCCTGGAGAAATGCAGAGTCAAGCGGAAAACAGAATCAGGAAAGGCGAAAGGCCGGAAAGGATAAAAGGCTATGAAGTATAACTATTTTGAAGCAGTAAAGGCAGACGTTAACGAGTACATCAGGACAGAAATCGATTTCCGGAAATGGAGCGGCAACAGGGAAGGCTTAGAGGAATATCTTAATGATACTCTTTGGACAGAGGACAGCGTTACAGGAAATGCGTCCGGTAGCTACACCTTTAACACCTATCGGGCAGAGGAAAATCTTTCTCATAATTGGGATGAAATCGAAACAGTGTCCAATGAATGGGGAATTGAAACCACTATCTCAGACGGTTATGAGCATGGCGCAGAATGGTGGGATGTGACAATCCGTTGCTACTATCTCGGACAGGCGATTTCTGAAATCCTGGATGAATACGAGGAAAGCGGAGTTTTTGAAGCAGCAGAAGAGGAAACGGAAACAGCGTAAAGAAATCTTAACCCGTGCGGAGAACGGAAAAGCACGCTCGACACGTGCCACGGGTTTTCAATCAAAGATCCAGGAAAAGAAAGGAATGTAAAAGCATGACAAAGAAGGAAATCCGGCAGCAGATCCAGACAATCAGAAAAGAGATGCAGACGGCAACAGGCTGTCAATATATAAGGCTTTCGGAAGATCTGGAAACACTGATTTTCCTGTTGTGCCGGAAACACTGAAGAGCGGGAAACCGCTCTTTTTTTATGCCTGTCTGGTGCATTTCTGATCATAGACGGCTGTACATATGGTTTTCTGTTTCCGTGCAATCTTGAAGCCGTATAGACAGCCAGACAGCCAATTTGCGACACTGGCATATATTGACGTGATGTGAAGATCCGTGATATTTTGAGCACATGAAAAGAACGTGAACAGCTGCCACGTCTGAACCAGATCCGTAACTATGAAACTCCAGGAAAAGAGGAATGATAATACATGAATGAAATTAAAGTTTCGGAAAATGTAAGTATATATATCAATGATATATGGATTCTATGTGATGAATATATAAACTCTTTAGATAATCCAGATATGATATATAAATCATCCATCTTTAGAGGAATGTTAGATTATATATATAGACATGGCTTAAAGGATATATATTTATATAATCCAAAGAAAAGCAATACTTTAAATTATGATTTACTTGACAATATATTCTTTGAAATATATCTGCCAATAGTGTATAAATACAATGCTATTCCTAGTATCCTGGGTTTTAGTACAATGCTAAGAATAGACAGTGAAAATCTAAGTTATGTTAGAAAAGGTGTTTACCAGGATGGTAGTATGGTAAATAAACATAATTCAGAAGTCGTGAAAAAATGGTATTCAGTTTCCGAATCGAGTTTATACGATAAAGCTGTACAAGAAAACGGAATAGGCGCAATATTCGGGTTAAAGGCTGGTTTTGGATGGAAAGAAGCTGTCGCAAGTCCAGAGCCGTACACGTTGCCAACTGTCGATAGCCCCGAAACCATAGCAGCTAGACATAAACAAAACACGTTGACATTACCAGAAAAGCCTATGCTTGATTAATTGTCAGACAATGAAAAGCGCACGATATTCCGGCAAAATCCGTATGTGCAATCGAATTGTGTTTGTTCATGTGACAATTTAAGTTATTGTTTCTGTATTCGTGAATATTTCATACAATCTATACAATAATCTATTCGCAAAACTTATGTTTAACGAATAGATATACACTGACACGCTCACGACATAACTGTATTTGATTCGTTCTGACAGAATGTTTGTTTGTTCGCGGTCGCTGTCAGCTTGACGGAGATAACAGATGCCTTGCTATGGTCAGCGGGGTCTAACCGCCCTGGTCCCCGCCGCCCTGTTACCGCCTTTTATACTCCCGAACACAAAAAAGGGTTATCTGGAGTATTAGTATAATAACCAAACAATCATTTATGGATTAACAGTAATAATATAAATATCTCATACAGGTTTATAATATATTTATACATGTTCATTACATAGCATTTATATAATATATATTTATATACCATATAGATATATCAATAATCTTCATAGAACATATAGTTATAAATCTCTTATCGGCAATATGATTATATTTACGGAATGAAGATATAGGATATTAATCATAATTCCGATATATATACCAATTATTCGTATGTTCTATACTTTATATAGCATATAGAGAAAGGAGAGGTATATATGTCTGATATATCTGACGAACGTAAGTATTTAAGCCATGAGGTTATCTTTGATTACTGGAGAGACAAGTGTATTACGGAGTCTGGTGAAGTGATCTTGGATGATCATGGTTATCATGACGATGCCATTCCGGTAGTTGAGTATCCGACAGAACCATGTTGTTGGGCGTGTGGTCGTATGGTTGAAGGTTTGGAGAAGTACAAGACCTATGACAAGATTGTTGCTGACGGAGATAAGACCAGGAACCTGTATGGTTTTGCGAGGACAAGAAAGAAACTCAATCGATGTCATATTGTCCCGCACGCGATGGGCGGTGCTGATCAAGATCCGTCAAATCTGTTTTTGATGTGTAAGTCGTGTCATGAAGAATCCCCAGACACTGCGAATCCCAAGAACTTCCTGACGTGGGTTTATAAGCGCAGAAAGAGAATGATTTTGCTTGACGGAAATATGCATGACATCAAACAGATGATGGACGATGTTATTGATCTCTGCAAGGAACGGGGCAAAGATCCCCTGAGTGGAGATGTGAAATCCATGCAACTTATCAATCACTGCCACAGGATATCGGATTCCAGTTTTGTTCACGCATATGTCGATACTTGCAAGCCGATAAAGTAAAATTTTATACAACATCTTGTGCCATTCTGAAAATTACCATAGATTCCTACGAAAAACTGTGGTAATAATAACCATATCAGCACCTCTACCACCTTTATCTTTGAATTTTAACCTTTTCGTCCTGATTGAGTAGAGGAATCCACAGACAAAAAATGGAATACAGTGTCTTAAAGAGGGGGCATCCCCTTTTATGATGCTATGCTGATTTACGATTAACGGATTTAAAAATTTTTCTGGGGACAAAAAAGGGATGCTTGAGATGATACGGGCAATAGCGATAGTGCTGAATGCCGGAATGATAGCTGTGATGGCTTACGGAATGAAGAGTACAAACAAGACGGATCATGTCACTGGTTTTGTATTTGTCATCATGCTGTCCCTGTTAAATATCGTGCTGATATGGAGGTAGATTTTGCAAAGACGTGTATATTTGCGAAAACGAGCGTTAGTGAAACAGGTTGCCGACAGAGTTGGAGTAACCGAAGATGTTGCCAGTAAGACGATGGATGCGATCACTGATGTGATTACGGAGTCACTTGTCAAGGATATGCCGGTGCAGCTGATCAAGTTGGGCACTTTCGAGAAGACTCATGTAAACGAGCGCAAGGCAAGGAATCCTGTTGACGGGACGATTTCGATCCTTCCGGCAAAGAACCGTGTCAGGTTCACGCCGAACAAGACGCTCAAGGATGCTATTAACTGACAGTTGCAGTGATTAAGTTCCTTTTGTTGCATATTCACTAAATGTATGATATAATAATGTTTAGTGAAATACAGCAAAGAGGAGGTGTTATTAGTGCAAATCACTACTACTGCGAAGATCCAAGTGAATGTTACGCCAGAACAGAGCGAATTATTAGATGCAACTATGGATACTTATCGCAGTGCGTGCAACTGTGTAGCAAACTACGTTTTTCAAACGCACGATCTCAAGCAGTGTTCACTTAATAAGGCATTGTATTACGATCTTCGTGAACGCTATGGTTTGAAATCTCAAATGGCTCAATCTGTTTTTAAGTCCGTTATCGCGAGATATAAAACCATTTTAGAGAATCAGCATGAATGGATTAAACCTAATTTTTCAAAACCACAATACGACCTTGTGTGGAACAGAGATTATTCTCTTACACAGAACTTATTCTCTGTAAATACACTTAGCGGTCGTGTGAAATTGCCATACTGTTCCTATGGCATGGAGAAGTACTTCGACCATAATACTTATTATTTTGGCACTGCAAAACTTGTGAAGAAGCATGGCAAGTATTTTTTGCACATCCCTGTTACACAAGATGTCCTTGAGTCATTAGATTCAGCCATATGTAATGTTGTCGGTGTGGACAGGGGTATTAACTTTGTTGTTGCAACCTACGACAGTAAGCATAAATCCAATTTCGTAAACGGGAAAGCCATTAAGCAGAAGCGTGCTAAGTACAAGGCTTTACGCAAGGAACTTCAGCAGCGGAAGACTCCATCTGCAAGACGAAGGCTTAAAGCTATTGGGCAACGAGAAAACCGTTGGATGCAGAATGTAAATCATTGTGTGTCGAAGGCACTCGTTAAGAATAACCCGAAACATACGTTATTCGTCTTGGAAAACCTGTCTGGTGTTCGATCTGCGACTGAAAAGGTGCGTCGAAAAAACCGATATGTTTCAGTGTCGTGGCCTTTTTATGACCTTGAAAAGAAGTTGAAGTACAAGGCTGCTCTTAATGAGAGTTCAGTGATTAACGTAGATCCTCGTTATACGAGTCAGACTTGTCCTGTCTGTGGGCACACGGAAAAGACCAATCGCAACAAGAAGAAACATATCTTTCGTTGTAAGACCTGTGGTTATACATCGAACGATGATCGCATCGCAGCAATGAATTTATATCGCATGGGAATAAACTATCTTGCAAAAGATAGCCAAGTACCTGATATAGTGGCACCTCAGTATATCTGAGATGTCGGGGGCGTTGTCATTCGCCCCACGATGTAACCCCACTATCTGAGCAATCGGATAAGCTAAAGGTAGGAGCCGTAAGGCACTTATACTACTGGGGAGTTACAAGTCCACTCGCTTTAGTGGGTGGATAGTGACGGTTTTGCCCATAGAGTCATGACATAATAACTCCTTTCGGCGCGGTAGCTGTAGACGGCAGCTGTTAAGGGTTGTCATAAACCCGCCGTGCTTTCTGCGGATATTGGTGAGGGCCTTCTCATCCGCAGCATGGGCGCGTATCCGGTCGCGACAAAAAAACTGCACTCCACACTGGACTGAGGTGGACGCACGGATACAGATGCAGAGTAATCATGGTTCAAATCCATGTGCGCCCTTTACCCCGATGATAACGGGTTAATATTTGCGACACGGGGGTAGCTGTAAACCGGATGGCTATCCCCGAACTTTTTGGGAGAGTGAGATGAAAGTAGCCGTATATACTGGCACTCGAAACCTGTACTCCGATATGGTTCCCGCTGCTAAGTCATTGCTGCTGCATTCGGATGTCGAGAAAATTTATTTTTTGATCGAGGACGATGATTTCCCTATCGAGTTGCCGAAAGAGATTGAGTGTATCAACGTGTCGGGGCAGACGTATTTCAGCCCTGACGGGGTGAATAGCCAAAACAGATTCACCTATATGGCGATGATGCGTGCAGCCTTGGCAAAAGTTTTTCCAGAGTTGGATATGATTCTGGCACTCGATGACGATACGATTGTCGAACAGGATATTTCGGATATCTGGGATCTGCCGATGGGAAACAAGGTCTTGTCTGCGGTGCGTGAATCGCAACGTCTTGACGAGTACATGAATACCGGAGTTGCGCTGTATAATCTCAAGGTGCTTAGAGATAGCGGACTGGTTGACATGATCATACAGGATCTCAATGTGGTAAAATCTCAGCTTCCAGAGCAAGACTGCTTTAATCGTCTTTGTCGCGGACTGATTCATCATATGCCCAGTGAGTATAATGCGACAGTCTATACGCCAAGAACAGCCAATCCGAAAATCATCCATTACGCCGGAGTGAAAAAGTGGGGGAATTTCCCTGGTGTAAACAAATATCGGGACATCCCATTTGCAGATATTGCGAAGCTGCGGAAAAAGAAGATCACTGTCAAGGGCGGCACGAAATACGTCATACATGCCTGCAATGACCGTCTTTGGTATGTGAATGACTATCTTATCCCGTCAATGATGGAACAGGGTATTGCCAAGAAGCAAATCAAAGTGTGGCTTGACAAGGACGGAGTTGGGAATCTTGAGTCATGCATGAGATGCTTTAAGACCATGTGGCAATATGATTCCGGCACAAGTGGCACATGGCATCTGCAAGACGATGTGATTATCAGCAGTGACTTCCGTGAAAAGACGGAGAAGAATGACGAGGGGATTGTTTGTGGATTCAGTTGTGTTGAACTTGACGGAATCCTGACAAACATGGTTGGGACGATTCCGGTTGAAAACCTATGGTTCTCCTTCCCTTGCATCAGGATTCCTGACTATATCGCTTACGAATGTGCGATGTGGTTTTATGACTGGGTTATCCCGAAAGACCTTTATCGCGAGATTCGCAAAGAGGGCAAGCACGATGATATGCTCTTCAGATTCTTCGTGACGATTATTCATCCGGAGCAGACCACAACAAACCTTAGACCTAGCATTGTGGAACATGTTGATTATCTGATCGGTGGATCAAAAATAAACCAACAACGGAAGAAGATCCGCAAGGCATTGCACTGGGCAGAACCTGAGTTGATTACGGAATTGGAGAAGAAATTAGCGGTATCTGCTAACGGTCAGGCAACGGCACTTTGACTGCCGGAGTCGTGGTTCGAATCCACGTACCGCTGTTGCGGGGGAGATGCTATGACGATTATCACGGAAAACGGAACTGTAGCTGTCAACTACGACAATGTTGCTTGCATAACTGTTGATGATAACTGCAATCTTGTCGCATACCTGACATCGAAAGGCGAAATGAGCGTCCTGATTGCCCGTGGTGCATCGGAGAAACGAGCACAGAAAATTTTCGACCGCATTATCGATTCGGTGTCTACTGGTGCAGACGTACTTTCACTGCATGATATTTGTGCGGAGATCTGAAATGGGGGAAGTGAGAACAAAAATCAAGGCCATTCGCATCGACATGATCTGTGATGACTGCTGTGACGGACATATGATCTTTCACGGAGTTGTACAGGGCAACAAAACAAAGTATGAACATTTATGCGATAACTGTCTGGCGGTTGGCGTATATGACATGATTTACCCGCGCATCGAGAAGAGAAAATGAAGACAACAAAGGATGATTTTATGAATCCACCTGATGGAATGATGTATCAGGCTGAGATAATACAGGACGGGATGTATGACTGGGTTTTATGTCCGTACTGCGGTAAAAAAGCATTCGCGATTACGCCTGGTGCTGTGATACAGGGACAGATATTTAAGTGTCGCGGAAGTAACTGCAAACGGGAGTATGAAGTAAATTACAAATTGATCTGAGAGCCATGTGAGTGCCATCTTTGCGAACAAAAAGCAGAAGGTGGCTTTTTTTATGGATTTTGAGCAGTACAAGGATCTATTCAAGCGAATAATGGCAGATGATATGTCACTATACCAGAACCAGTTGGACATTTGGCAGCTGCTGATCGATATGCGGAATAATCTGTCGTATGCAGATCCTGAGATCCTTGAATATGCCATGAAGATCAGCCGATACACACATGATATGGCATCCTATGTTGCCGGAATGACGGGCAGTGCGAATGCCGAAGAGGTTTACTGGAGACTGATACTTCTCGAAGCACAGAATTGTCAGGTGGACAGTTATCTGCTGTATCTTGAAAAGAATCGTGATGCTGACAAGCGTTTCTATGCTCCGCGAAAAAGAGTATTTGAGAAATTTGGCATTACAAGCGGTTTGCAAGCGTTGGTGGATGATGATATTGATCTTCTTACGATCTCGATGCCACCTGGAACCGGTAAGAGTACAATGGGGATTTTCTTTCTAGCCGGATGCATGGGGTGGTGGCCTGATATGCCGAATCTGGCATCAGCACACTCTGGAATCCTGACAAGAAGTTTTTTTGACGGAGTAAATCAGATTCTGTCAGACTCGTTTGAATACACATGGCATGAAATCTTTCCTGGAGTCAAGTTTGACCAACGGAGCGGGACTAACTCCAAGGAACAGACAATCAATGTCGGAAGTCCAAAGAGATTTAAGTCACTGACGTGCCGTGCGATCAATGCATCCCTGACTGGTGCGACCCGATGCGAAAAGATCCTGTATGCGGATGACTTGTGCTCCGGCATTGAAGAAGCACTATCCAGGGAACGAATGGATAAGTTGTGGCAGACATACAATACGGACTTGAAGACCAGAAAGAAGGATAAGTGCAAAGAAATCCACATTGCAACTAGGTGGACGGTGGGAGATCCGATAGGGCATTTGCAAACAGAACATGAACACGATCCCCGCGCAAAATTCATTGCTGCTCCGGCACTCGATGAGAATGGCGAAAGCAATTTCGAGTATGACTATGGTGTCGGTTTCTCGAAGGAATATTTCGAGGACATGAAGATGTCAATGGACGATGTATCATTCCGTTGCCTGTACATGAATCAGCCGATTGAGCGCGAAGGTCTGCTTTATCACGAAGACGAACTGCGGAGATACCTGACGTTGCCGGATGGACAACCTGATGCAGTTGTCTCTCTTGCCGATACGAAGAACAAAGGCACAGACTATTTCGTTCAGCCTGTCTTTTACAAGTACGGCGATGATTACTACATGGTGGACACGATCTGTAGTGAGGAATCAGATTACGAGACTCAGTACGAACGCTCCGTGCAGATGGTAATTGCTCATGGCGTTCATGCGCTGCGGGTAGAGAGCAATAACGGTGGTTCCCGTGTGGCATTCGAGATTAACAGGCGGTTAAAGGATCAGGGATTCTATTGCAATATTACGGAGAATTACACGACCAAGAACAAAGAGACAAAGATCATTGTTTTTGCTCCGTGGGTTAAACAGCATGTATACTTCCGCGATTCAAGTCTCTATTCACCTAAAGACGATTACGGAGTTTTCATGACTCAGCTGCTCAGTTATACGGTTGCCGGAAAGGTGCTTCATGATGACTGTCCAGATGCATTGGCAATGTTTGCGGAATGGCAAGGCCGACCGGAATCGATACCGACAAGGATTGTAGGGAGTCTGTTTTGAGGGGATAAGTGATTGCAAGATAAGAGAGCGATATTCGAGCGGTATCAAAAACTGAAGATGGAACGCAAGAGGCTGAATGACCGTATCGAAGATCTTCTCGCGGAGAGGGACGAAATCCAGTCCAGGATTGCAGTAGACAGTGTAATGGCATCTGATCAGGACTATCCGTATGTCGAGCATATATCCAAGGTCGAGGGTCTTGAGACTGTCGATGATAAATTTGAGAACCACATCATCAACATGGAGTTGCGACGTGTACGGAAGATGCAAGATGCGACAGATGAGGCACTGGCTGAAATCAGGGGTGTTGTTGATGCTATCGATGATGAATACATCAAGTCCATAGTCACGTATCGGTTCATCAAAGGGATGTCATGGAGACAGGTAGCATTTCGGATCGGCAGCGGGATTACTGAGAGCGGCGTAAGGATGGCCTACAATCGTTTTCTCGAAAAAAAATAAAAGTTGTGCGTTTTGTGCGTTTTGTGCGGTGCATAATTTAGGCTGAGAAAGTGTGAATGGCAAGAGGTGCAACAACATGGAACCTATTTATGGCGAAAGATTACGTGTCGGAAGACGGCGTATCTTCACTGACGAAAAGAATATAGATCAGGGCAATGTCGTTGCTGTGCTTGCAAAAGCGTACACGAAACATTGCCAGAACGTGATTGACATGGATTTCCTGATTGACTACGAATCCGGCATCCATCCGAAGATCCGCGACAGGGTAAAAGAGATCCGTCCGACAATCGATTACAAGGTGGCTGACAATATTGCTCATTATGTCACCCGATTCAAGATCGGTTATGTCTGGGGATCTGATGCAATCTACATTCAGCGCGGAAATAACGAGATTCATGAGACGGAAGGTCTTGAGGATAATAAAGGTGTTGCCGGACTGAACGAGATGCTTGTTAACGGGGAAGACATCTCCCATAAGCGTCAGGCAATCGCGGAATTCGTGGAAAAGGTTGGCATTGGATATTCTCTGGTTGATCTAAAGACGGCTGATGAGTTTACGGAGAAGATGGTGAATGATGATGGTGTTTACATCGATTCTCCGTGCCATGTATATAATCTCGATTCACGGACATCCTTTATCGTCTATCACAACGGTGTGGGACAGAGAGAAGTCATGGGTGTGACATACGTTATCCGTGAAGATAACTCCAAGCTGTTTACCTGTTACACCAATGATTCCGTATACGTCATCGAGAATGCGGAAGTCAAGTCGGTCACTCCAAACCTGTTTGGCATGATCCCGATTGTCGAGTGGGACAGATCCACTACAAGAGCCGGATGCTTCGAACACTGTATCGAGGATATGGATGCGCTTGACATACTTGTTTCTGATGCTGCGAATGACTCCACACAGCGCACACAGGATATCTGGTGGGGGCACAACATCGCGCTGCCGACAGACGAGAATGGCAAGACCAAGGAACCAGAATCAGGCGAATGGGTGCTGACGTATACACCGCAAGGACTTGGTGATCGGGGAAGTGATGCTAAGATTTCTCCTTTGGCATCGACATATGACGGAGCGTCTGCACAGTCCCAGATATACAGGAAGTTCAATCACATCTTACAGAAATGTTTTGTTCCGGTTCAGTCCGAAACGACAGGTGGTGGTTCTACTGGGTCTGCGATGGACATGTCCTCTGGATGGTCGGCAATGGAGTTGGATGCTTTGTCAGAAGAGGCATCGCTCAAACATGCAATGCGTAAGGAACTGCGGTTGATTCTCAGGGCGGTTAAATTTGTGCCTGAAAAGATACTGCCGTCAGACAGTCCAGTCCGCAAGCTGCATCACACGGATATTGATCTTCACTTTCCGCGCAGAAGAAATTACGATCTGTCCGTCAAGGCAAATGCACTAGCAACGTTGCTTGGACGTGGCGTATATCCACCGCACTGCTTAAAGGCTGTTGAGATCTTCCCGGATAATGAACAGGTCTGGCGCGATTCGATGGAGATGATGCTTGAGTACCAGAAGAAGGTGTGCATATTACAACCGACTGAGACAGGCAAACAGGCAACAAATTCTGAGAAGGAAATGGGCGCAGATGACAGGATCTTGCAAGACCTGTCGGATCAGGTGTCGAACAGTCCAAGGCTACAGCAAGGGGTGTAATACATGGCACTCGCAAAGATGACATGGGACGAGTTAAATCAGCTTGTCGGGTACAAGATCTCCGAACCGTTTGACGAATATTATGAGCCGATGCGGATTACGGAAGAGCAGAAACGCAAACGCATTGAACTTGCTGAACGTTTGGATGAAGTGTTTATAGCATTACTCGCAGAAATGTTCTATGCGGAACAGTTCGGCATTATTGTTAACTCCGACATTTACGACAGGACAAGAGATTCATACCTAGAAGCCATCAGCGAATCAATAGAGCCGGACGAGGCGTTGTTTGATCATGCGGTCGAACTGATTTATACCACACTGGAAGTCCTGTCACGGCACAAAGATGAAGAGTGGTTTTATTCGGAAGATCGTGCAAGGGCAATCTCGGAAGGTGACAGTAATTATCTCTGGGCGTATGAAGAATTTGGTGAAGCCATTGACGGCAATGCTCAGTATAAGACTTGGTTGACAATCATGGATGGAAGAGAACGTGAAAGTCATGCCGAAGTTAACGGGGTGACAATTCCGATAGACGAGTATTTTGAACTGCAAGGTGGTTTACTGCTTTATCCAGGTGACGATTCAATGGATCCTGATATTTCAGAATTAGCTTCGTGTCGCTGCTCACTGTCATTTTCATAAAGTTGATATCGGTCTTGATAGGGTCGCTCCCGAAAACTGTAATGCCTAACAGCTTCAAGACCGTTATTCATAGGCAAATTACAAAAGGCAGGTAATTAAATAATGACAAATATGGAAAGATGGCTTCCAGTCGCAGGATATGAAGGGCTTTATGAGGTTAGTGACAAAGGAAGGATCAAGTCAGTTAAAAGATTTAGGAATCGGAAAGATCGAATTATGAAACCTTCTACGAGAAGAGATGGGTATCTTTCCGTTAATTTATCGAAAAACGGGACTGTGCATTCGTATGTTGTCCATAGAATTGTTGCAACGGCTTTTATTCCAAATCCAGATAACTTGGAAATGGTCAACCATAAAGACGAAAACAAGGTAAATAATTGCGTTGATAATTTGGAATGGTGCACACGTTCATACAATCAGATATATTCAATGAACCTTCACCCGGAACGTAGGCAAGTTTTTGGAAATAATTTCAAGGATAAGGTGACAGGGGAAAGTTCATCGCCAAGGACAAAGCATCTTCCTGTTAAATATTTTAGAAGGATAGAGCAACGATCATTGGACGATGAATACATACAAACGTTCGATAGTTTGGCTCATGCAGCTGGAGAGACGGGCTTGCAGACAGGAAATATAAAGGCTGTTTGTGATAGAAATGCATCTACAAGAGAACGAAAGACACATAAAAATTATGTTTCGTACCATGGTGGCTACATCTGGAGATATGCAAAAGACCAATGAGAGAAGGTATTTCAGCGAACAAAATATTACATCATCTCGACAGAGTGCTTGGTGATCATCGTCCGATAACAGCTGATGTTTTCCTGGATAACTACTGCAATAACAGGTGTGGATATTGCACGTACAGACGCTGGAAATTCGAGGATGGCGCACGTTCCATGTCATTTGATGATTTTAAGAGATACGCCGACAGGCTGAGAGATCTCGGTGTGCTCGGAATTATTCTTACTGGTGGCGGTGAACCGACAATCGCACATGATTTTAAGAAGATCGTGACATGGCTTGATGGTCAGGATATCAAGTATGGAATTAACACAAATTTTAATGAGTACGTTGAATTTAATCCAGATTATCTGAAGGTGTCACTTGACGCATGGGATGAAGACAGCTACTACAGGACGCGAGGATGCCGGAACTACCAGAAAGTCCGCGAAAATATTATTCGGTTCGCAGAATATAAAACACCAAAAACGAATCTTGGCATCCAGTTGATCGCGAAAAGCCCAGAGGAAGTGAATAGATTTTATCAGGCGAATAAAGATTTGCCTGTTGACTATATAGTGATTAGGCCAGTCGAAAGTACTGACGGGAGGTATTACGCTGAGAATCTAGATGTCGAAAACATACTTATGGCAATAGAAGCTATAAAGGAAATCGATGATAGGCTTGTCCTGAATTTCAAGTGGCATCTACTGGATGCAAGGTTTTCTGAATGTGTTGGACAGTGGTCGCAGATAGCGATCAATGAAGTTGGAGAAGTGATGTACTGCTGTCATAAACCGTACCAGATAATCGGACATATCATGGACGAAATGATCCTGGAAAAGAAAAAAATGGCACAGACCAATATGACGATGTGCGATGTGCCGTGTCGGTTAAGCAGTGTAAATCAAGATTTATGTGCAATCAATGAAGAATGCTTGAATAAAGAGTTTATCTGAAAATAATTGCCGAAAGGCTTTTATTTATAGATTGTCACAGGGAAGTGACATAAATAAAACACGGTCGGCTAGGGAAAGCCGGATAAAAAATCACACAGCGCGGAGACAACCGCGATAACAAACAGAAAGGACGATTTTGAGAAAGTACATGAATAATCACTTTGGACAGAGTCGGATTTTTAAACATGTGAGATTCGCCGTAGAGCCATCTGCGGGTGAGGATGGCTCGATTGACACAGACGTTTCCGGTGGCGGTAGTTCGAGCGAAGATAAGGCCGATGATGACGGCGAAACCCTTGAATCGTTAAGACAGGCACTTGCAAAAGCAAATGGTGATCTCGAACGTTACAAGAACTCAATCACACGTCTGAACAAAGAGAAGAGTGATCTGACGAAGAAGAATCGGGAAATGATGTCTGCCGATCAGTTGGAGAAAGAAGCACAAGAAGAGAAAGAAAGACGGTTTGCAGAGATGGAGAAAGAACTCCGTGCAAACAAATACTCCAAACGTCTGGTCGGACTTGGGATGGAAGAAAAGGACGCTGATGCATTCGCAACGACCATTCCCGATCTTGAAGATTCCGACAGTTTTTTCAATACGCTTGCTGATTTTATCAAAGCGCGAGAGAAAAATGCTTCAGACAAAGCGATTCAAGACTTACTCAAGAGCCGTCCTGATATCAATGCCGGAACTGGTGACGCGAACAAAGATGACCCGGCTATGGCACTTGCAAAAGCCGCTGTTGAAGCTAGCAAGAGACATAGTGCAACAGTGAACACGGATATTTTAAAGAATTATATGTAACGGAGGATTCATAAAATGGCAAGAGGCGATATGGCATTCGATACCCTCGCAGTCAATGGGGAAATCGAAATTCTGAATCGTAAAGAGTTTGAAGCCGTTGCTATGACTGTTGATTTTACTGGAATCAGCACGACTGGTGATAACGGCAAGAAGGTTGTTAAGGCTGGCACCCCGATCAATGCGTCTGGTGTTCCTGTCAAGACCACGCCGTTCACGGGTGCTGTTGGTCTGCTTCTGCATGACACATATGAGACGCATCCGCAGGGCGCAATCCTTAAAGTTGGTTATGTTCATACAACCAGACTTGAGACAAGCTGCGGTATTGAGGTTGATGCAGCACTGGCAACTGCCCTGACATCCAATGGATGCAGAATCGCGTTCGAGGAGCCGATCCTCGGTTCTTCTTCCGGCAGTTCTTCATGATCGAACCGACTATCAAAGTTTGGATGATAGCCGCTGACCTCAAATAGTTAGGGGAGGAATATTTACAATGAGATTTAATGATGTTTTTACAGCCAGATCTCTGGCTTACCGTCTTTCGGCAGATCCGAGTAACGCCATGCCGTTCGTTGGCGAAGCATTTTTCCCGATCAAAAAGAAAATGGGCATTGATCTGAGATGGATCAAGGCTCACAAGGGACTTGGGATCGAATTGAAGCCGTCTACTTATGATGCTCTTGCAACCATTCGTCCGAGACAGGGATTCACTGTTCTCGCAGAAGAAATGCCGCTTTTCCGTGAATCCATGAAGGTTTCCGAAAAGGATATGGTTGATATCCAGAGAGCAGCTGATGCCAATGATCCGTATGTCCAGGATGCGATTAACGATGTCTATGACGATGTAAATAACCTCGTTAATGGTGCGAGAATCGCTTCTGAGCGTATGCGTATGAGTCTTCTTGCCCCGACAACAGGTGATATGAAGATTCAGATCGGTCTGGCAGACAACACCATTTATAACTACAACTACGATGTGAATGGTGATTGGAAGAGCAGCAATTACCTTCCTCTTAGCGGAACTGCAACATGGGCCAGCACTAACGCAACCACAGCAAAACCTCTGAACGATATCCAGACTGGTCTTGATGCCCTTGCTGACAAAGGTTATAAGGGAGCCTATATCCTTATGAACAGCAAGACATTCAACTACCTTGCCGAAATTGATCAGATCAAGAACGCTCTGATCACACTTACTGGCAATGCGGTTGATTATCTGGATCAGGCTACTGTCAAAGATATCATCGCAAAGAAGACAGGTCTTACTCCGATCATCTACAACAAGAAGTTCACGACTGTTGCGGGCACTGATCAGAAGTTCTATCCGGATGACTATGTAACAATCATCGGTCAGGAACAGCTTGGCAACACATGGATGGGCATGACTCCCGAAGAGCGCACACTTCTCGGTGATCCGAAGGTCGATGTTGGCATTATGGATTCCGGTATTGCTATCGCCATTCAGAACATTTATGGCCCGCCCGCTCGTCATGAAACAACTGTTTCTCAGGTCGCTCTTCCGTCTTATGAGGGAATGGATGCGGTATTCGAAATCAAGGTGAAATAATGAAATTCGATCATATGGTCAATTATAACGGCACATATTACAGGGCGGGAGAGGAAGTCCCTATCGAAGAGACGAAAACCGACACTGCCCCTGTAATGCCGGAAGTTGAATCGGAACCTAAAGTAGAGGCTCCGAAAAGACGTGGGAGAAGATCCAGAAAAGAGGTATGAGCTATGGCAACCACGCGAGAGGAAATCGTTGCAAACTTAATCATGTACGCAGCTGATGATTATCGGGATGAGCAGTATCCTCTCATGGAGTCATTTGTAGACGATGCCATAGAGGAAGTCCGCAACGTCAGATATCCGTTTGGTTGGGTCGGGACAAGAGATAAAGAGACGCAAGAGTCTGAAGTTATCGCAAGATATCCTGGCGTGATTAGACGGATCGCTCAATACCATTACGACAAGATCGGAAAGAATGGTGTGACAACGTTTTACGAAGCCGGACAGACTACCTCTTGGGAATCAGGCGGCACGCCAAAAAGTTACTTTAACGGGATTATTCCTGTAGCGAAACTGGTGTAGGAGAGTGCGTGCCGTTAGTTTTCCGTTCGTCCTCGGCTTTCGGCACAGGGTGTTCCCTGTAAATGGTGGGAAGGGGAACTTTTAATGAGAAGTCTACAAAAACGAAAACAAGACATCTGGTGTGTCGAAGCGGTGAGGAATGACGAGACTATTGAGGGGAGCATGGTTTACAGCAAGCCTGAGAAGCACCGCATGACCGTGTCGAACACATCCGGCACGCCGCATGAACTCCCCGTTGGTATTGTAGCGGAATACAGCCGATATATCGTATCTTTCGACCGTGACTTCCAACCGCATGAAGGTCTGATGCTGTTTATCGATGTGGTTCCCAGATTGATTGCATCTGGAGAACACAAGGGCGAACTGGAGATCGATTCAGAGACTGGCAAGCCGTATACGGAACCTGACTATGTTGTCTCCAACATCATCGATACGCAGAAAGGCACAATAGCAAGGTACGGCATAAAGAAGGTGGCCGGAGAATGAAGACGATAAAGATGGATCTTTCCGTCAGTTCAATCAATCAGGCTATAGAAGAACTGCGGAGATATCGTGAACAGTTTAAATTCAAAATGGCTACTTTCGTTGCCAGAATGGCAGAGATCGGTTTGCAGACGGTAGAGGCAAATAAGTCCGGCACTGGCGATTCTGATTTCGCGGGTCTGAATTCTTATATTTTACTTGACGGAGACGGATCTGTTGCCAAGGCCACATTGGTGCTTGAAGGGAAAGACGTTGCATTTATCGAATTCGGCGCGGGCGTTCATTATAACGGAGATGGATTGTCGAGTCCGCATCCGTGGGGGCAAGCGTATGGAATGTTGATCGGGTCTTACGGCGATGGGCATGGTCTGGATAACTTCTGGTTCTACAAAAAAGACGGTGAGTCTAAGTGGACTAAGAGTCATGGTACTCAGGCAGCGATGCCGATGTATCTGGCTTATGAAGACATGAAAAATCAATTCATGGCTGTCGCAAAGGAGGTGTTCGATGCCTAGTGTAATGGAAGTCGATCTCGACAGTATTTACGTTGACTGGCGTGGATATCTTCTTGAAAACTCCAAGGCTAAACATTTTGGGATGCTTTTCGATCCTGTCAAGCAGGCGAAATTCCCCTATGCAAATCTCAGACTTGTTAGCCGACAGAGAGACGGTTCCGATTTCGAAAATGACGAGATGTCTGTAGCACTTACTTTTGAGTGTGAAGCCTATATCAACAACAGCGAACTGATGACGCTGTACAATATCGATTCGGCAAGCGCACAGTTTTTTGCAAATCTTGGCTTCTCCCGTATCGGGGGTACGCCGATTGCAAAGGTCAGTAATACGGTAACCAAGATTACAAGCAGATTTTATCTTCCGCATTATTGCGGTTATTTTTTAAACGAGTAGTTAACGATACGGCTGTTCGATAAGAGAGCGGTCGTTACCCCAAGACAATTATGGGAGGATTAAGAAATGGCAGTAACGATTTCTGGTATTTCCACTCTCGGCGTTGAACTCTCTTATGGTAAATAATTGAATACGTGATCAATGCATAGTATTCCGATATGCCGTCCACAATGAAATCACCGTGTAGATTGTGGAGTATAAGCGATGAAAGAAGCTGGAAACCCGTTTGCAACGGCAATCAGAGCGGAAGTCATGTAGTAATATATGTGACACGCACAACGCATAGATGGTGAACCTGATACTGAGATGTATCAGAATATAATCCGTCCAAGAGTCATCGCTGTCGGGTGATATGAATCGCAGAGATTCATGGCAAATAGATATGCTGAACTAAGATGTAATGTCTTAGAAGTGAGGATAAAAAACCTTGCGATAACACATTGATTGAGGCAACTGCCGGAAACAAACCCGCATCTTTTACGAAACTGCCCAGATGTAATTCCATCGGCGGTATCGAACTTGATACGGAAACCATTGATGCTTCTGCTCTGGAAGATTATCAGGAAAGAACCATCGCCGGAAGACAGAGTACAGGCGGTGAATGGAACGTAACATTCAATCTCACGAATGAAACAATCCCGATCATTGAAACCATGCTTTCCGCATCTGCTACGGCTCTTGCGACAAGCAAGCGCACATGGTTCCAGGTCACGATCCCGAACCTTACGAAGTCTTTCTTCGTTGTTGGTCAGCCGGGTACTAAAGTCCCGATGCCGGAACTGTCCCAGAACGAACTTCTGACTGGTGATATCTCCATCACTATTGACGAATACAAGGGTCTGGATACAAAGGTTGCCGCAACGGACGGAACATCTAACTAATTGATCTGATTTTTAAAAGAGGGCGAACATGTATAAATTGTTAAATATCGATGGAGAGGAATATAAACTGGAATTCTCCATTGAAGCATCTCTGAGAAATGAATGCATCGAGAAGATCACTGGAATGATGGCTTCACTCGCATCTGCCGATGACCGGAATGAGTTGAAAGAAACACTCAAGGGACTTTCAAATATCCCGAACGTTGCGCTGGAATGTTTCTACTCAGGACTTCTGGAGCACCACGGTTACAGCGGTGATGGGCGGGTGAGAAAAATCAATGATGCCAAGGCACTTGTTGTCTCATTATTCCGTGATGAAGAAAGTGGCATTAGCAACTGGAATGACGTGCTGACACTCTGCGTGGAGCAAATGTCTGAAGACGGTTTTTTCGAACTAATCGGTCTGGTGGACAAAAAGAAAGCACCGAAACAGCCGCAAGACCACAAGAAGAGAGCAACGAGAAAAGTTTCAGAGATATCATGACTGGCAGTGCATATCGGGCGGCTCTTCGCTTTGGTATGACCAAACAGCAGTACATGCACCTGACTCCGCGAGATGTGGAAATGTTTCTCGATGAGAAAATGAAACATGAGAAGGATGCTGCTGAACATGTTAATTACACTGCATGGTTGAACGGACTTTATGTCCTACGTGCTGTAGCAGCTGTTATGTCAAAGAAGTCCAAATATCCGAAGCAACCGCTTACGGGTAATGACAGCGTTTCAATGCCAGATGTCATTGTTGCTACGGATGACATGTCAGATGAGGACAAAGAAGCTACCAGACAGATATTTCTTGGGAATCTCTTAGAGATGCAGAACAATTTCAATAGAACACATAAAACTATGGCAGACACTGGCTAATAACTGGTGTCTGCTTTTTTATTACGGAGATAGATAAATATGGCAGATGGTGGGAATTTAAGTATTGATGCTCTGCAATTGCAGATCTCAGCCGATGCCAAGTCCGCAACAAATTCGCTCGAGTCACTGACAGATGCATTAAAAGATCTTAAAAAAAGTCTGGGTGATCTAAGCAGTGGTGCGAGGAACATCACCAAGATGGCTGATGCTTTCCAGAAAATGAATTCATTTAAAGATCTTGATCTGTCGGGATTGACAACTCAACTGGAAAGAATCAGTAAGGTGAATTTAAAGCCTACTGGCATTACAGCGTTTGCCAACTCGATGAAGAGATTCGGTGATGTCAGTAAGAATCTGGATTTTTCTGCGCTTACACAACTGCATACGCAATTGAGTCAGTTAAAGGATGTATCGTCCAATACAACTGAATTGCTGAAAGCTGTTTCTTCGTTTGCACGGGCATCGAATAAAATGGGAGAGGCAGCGAATAAATTCCCAACTCTGGCGATGGAGATTAAAGAATTCTTCGATGAAATGTCGAATGTAACTATCTCCGATAATGTCGCAACGATGGCATCTGCTTTGGCTGATATATCCAGACACGGGAAAAGCACAAGCACGGCGATGCAAGATATCCGTACTAGTACAGATGGTGCAAATACTGCAATTAGTCGTGGCGATACAGTCATGAAGATGCTTGGCAGTACGGCGAAAGATACGGCATCGATTCTGAAAGGCATGGCAAGTACCTTGTTTGAGATCTCGGCCAGTATTGGCTCTGGCATCTTGAATGGCGTAAAAAGTCTTGTCACGCAGTTCAAGCAATTGACATCTGCTTCGAGTGGCATAAAGACACTGGCAATGAATCTGCGGACTATGCTCGGCGTATTTGTTGGGTTTTATGGCATCAGAAGTGTATTTGGATGGGTTAAAGATGCAGTTAAGTCTGGTGCGGACGTAGCTGAAGTTAATCACATCATAGAAGCGACATTCGGTGATCTGTCAGATGGCGTTAAAGAGTGGGCAACCACGACAATGGACGATTACGGCATAGCGGAAAATGCAGCAAAAAGATATGCCGGAACGCTTGGAGCAGTCTTCCAGTCATCTGGCGTAAGCATGGCAGAATCCGAAGAAATGTCGAAGAGACTGGTCGAGATTGCCGGTGACTTATCATCGTTCTACAACATTGATACTGAGACCGTCTATACCAAGTTAAAATCCGGCATGGCCGGAATGGTCAGACCGTTAAGAGATGTCGGTATTGATCTTAGTGTTGCATCACTCAGTGCTTTTGCTCTTGAGCAAGGTATCACAAAATCTTGGCAGTCAATGTCTCAGGCTGAAAAAATTTCTCTGAGATATCAGTATATATTACAGGCAACTTCAAATGTCCAAGGAGATTTCAGCCGTACTAGCGGTAGCATGGCGAATCAATTAAGGACACTTCGTGCTTATGCTGCTTCTATTACACAGACGATTGGTGACGGACTTGCATCTGCATTAAGACACGTTATCCGATATCTGAATATCGCTGCTAAATATGTATTAAAACTGGCAAACGCATTTGCCGGATTTATGAAGACTCTTTTCGGAGCAAATATTTCTGGTGGTGGAGCCGGACTGATTGATACAGATGCATTCGATGATGTGGCTGATGATCTTGGCAGTGCTTCTGATAGCGCGGTCGGTACTTCTGATGGTCTTGGTGATGCTGCGGATAATGCGAAGAAACTGGAGAAAGCACTTTCCGTCCTTCCATTTGATGAACTGAATCAATTAAATAAGGACATTGATACTGCCGGATCTTCTGGTGGTACTGGTGGTAGCAGTCCAGGTGGTGGTGTTGGTGGTCTTGGAGATCTTGGCGATCTTGGTCTTCTGGATCAGATGCAAGATGCTTTCGATGCAAGCAAACTTCCTGATGCAATTAACAGATGGGCAGAACGTATCAGACAAGCGTTTAATGCTCATGACTGGATTGGTTTGGGACGTGAACTTGCATGGGGCATCAATCAAGGTCTTCAGTGGCTTTACGATCTTCTTGATCCTAAGAATATTGAAGAGAAGGTTCTGCCGTGGGTTTCAAATTTTGCCACGGTTATGAACAGTCTTGTAGACAATATCAATTGGGATCTTCTTGGAAGAACACTTGGCAGAGGACTTAATACTCTGCTAATGATTGCAAATACATGGCTTACATCTTTCAGTTGGTCATTACTTGGCAAGAAACTTGCTGAAGGAGCTAACGGTCTTGTTGATGAAATCAGATGGGATTATCTTGGTCAGTTCTTTGCAAACAAGCTGAACATGATCTGGCAGACGGCATATAACTTTGTCAGTAATTTTGATTGGAAACTGCTTGGCGAAAGTCTTGCTGTGGCATTTGATAATTTTGTTGCCACGATAGATTTTGATGCGATAGGTGGAACGATCTCAGAGGGATTGAATGGCATTACCGAAGCCGTAAATACATTCCTTAATAAATTTGATGCTGAAGGTTTTGGAACGAAACTTGGAAATGCATTCAAGCATATGGTTTCCAATGTTAAAGCCGAACAAATTGGTCTTGCTCTTTCTGGAGTCTGGAACAAAGCATGGGTTATTCTTAAGAATTTCGTAACACAACTCGGCAATAATGAACTTGGATCTGGCACCGGAATCGGAGCGAAAATCCATAAAGTCATTGAGACGGCTATCACTAACCTGAGAGTGGATGATATGGTCGTTGCCATTAAGACGTTTGTCAGGAAAGTCACTGAAGATATCGCTTTGATATTTGGCGATATAAAAATGTGGCATGATCTTGGTGAAAAGATTGGCAGTGCGGTTGGCGATATTCTTTCTGATGGACAGACATGGGTTGCTATAGCAAATGCCATAAACGCTGTTACAGGTGCGCTGCTTTCGTTACTCAAAGGTGCGATTAAAGGACTTTGGTCACATAAAGAAGAAATTGGCGGTGGAATCCGCAGATTCCTTGTGACGCTTGACTGGGGTAATATTGCAAAAGTTGTCGGTGCAGCTGCTCTTGCTGCCTTTGTCAAGGCTGTTCCAATGCTTGCCGGATGGGCGGCATTAAAGAAAGCAATTATCCCACAGATCAAGGCAGTGTTTACACAGGCAGCTACTGCTGATGAAGTGGTGAAGTCTGGCGCAAGTATTTTTGACGGAATCAGGACTGCACTTGAAGGAACTGGACTTGGCGCGGGTGCAGCTGAAGGTGGTTTGATTGGTCTTCTTATCATGGCTACTGCCGAAGTTGCTAAATTCCAGGATGCACTCAAAGGTGGAAACGGTTTCTTCACTGAAGGTGGCGCGGCGATTCAAGAGTATATCAATCAGATGCAGAAAGCAAATACTATTTCTGATGATACTGCCGGAAAGTTATTCAAACTGAAAGAGGCTTGGGAGAGCGGAGAAATTGATGATAACGCATTCTTTAGCCAATTCGGGAAAATCCTCGAAGAAGGTGGCACAAGTGCTGAAACGGCACAAACTGCACTTGGGAATCTCGAAGCGCAGTTACATCTTACAGATGATCAGATAGGAGTTGTTAAAGATTCCATTTCCGGCATGTCTGAAGCCACGATGACCACAGAGGAAAAATTCGCATCACTTGGTTTAAACAGTAAAGATGCTGTCGATGGCATTCGGGATGCTATTTCCAATTTGGATATTACGACTGGCAATGTGGTTAGTAATGGTCAGGCTGATGAGTTATTCAAGACATTCAATAACGGTGGTTCTGACGCTGTAGTGGCGTTGCAATCCGTCATGAACGAAATGACAAACCTCGGTCTTGACACAGATCTTCTCAGACAAGCAATTGATGCTAAACTCGGTGATGGTGCATTTGATGCTCTCGTTGGTTCTGCCGGAGATGCGAAGACAAGTGTTAACGATCTCAAGACTGATGTGGAAAACACAAACACTAGTGTCAATAACCTCGAAACAAGTTCACAGCAAGTGCCGACAAAGATTCAAAATGGTATTGATCTTGGCAAGAAGGTGCTTCTTGGTGCTCTCGCGATTCTCTCTACAAACATGGCAAGTGCTTTGCTTGGCGATGATAAAGACAAGGACAAGTTCAAGGATGTCGGTGAAAACATCCCGCCTGCGGTTAAGCAAGGTATCGAGAACGTTGCCCAAGATGCTACAGATGCTGTTGCTACATTAGGGACTGATCTTATTGATAAGTTCAAGGAAGTTCTGGACAGTCATTCTCCGTCAAGAGAATTTGAATCGATGGGTGAAACTGCTCCAGAAGGTGTGGCTCAAGGTATCGAGAATACTAGCGATGAGGCGATATCCGCAATTGAGACGCTTGGTGATTCAATGACTGATACATTTAACAGTATCATTGATAACCTTAGAAGCGAATTAGAGTCTAATGGTGCTGACATGATCGATAGTGGACTTGTTAGTGGAATAACATCTGCATTAGGATCGTTCGATCCCGCCGGAGAAATCAATAATACATTCTCTGGAGTTTGGGACACATTGAGCAGTATCAGCAGTGAGATGTATAGTGCCGGACAGAATATTTCTCAATCTTTGTCAGATGGCATTTCGAGCGTTCATATTACATTGCCACATATCAATACCAGTTGGGACACGATCACTTACGGTGATGGCAGTTGGGTACAGATCCCGAACTTCTCGGTCGATTGGTACGCACGTGGCGGTCTGTTCACTAATCCGACAATCGCGGGCTTTGGTGAAGCCGGTGACGAAGCAGCTCTGCCTCTGGAAAACAGACGGGCAATGAGCCGTATTGCTAATGCTATCGTTGACAGTGCTGACGGTGGTCTTGGGATGAATGAAGATAAGATGGCATCTGCTGTGGCACGGGGATATGTACAGGCAATGATGATGAATCAGGGCAATGTACAACCGCCGATCTTCCACATTGAAGTAAAGACGGAAGATAATGAGGTTTTGGCTAGAGCAGTACAGCGTGGCTATCAGTCAATGGACTATCGGCAAAATGCAACACCAAGTTTTGGCTTTTAAATAAGAAGAAAGGGGCATCGTCTACACGGCGGTGTCCTTTTTATTTGTAGGGGGATGAAATGAATGGCAACAGTATTTTGGAAAGTTGACGGGATAACAATGCCGTGTCCCTCTTCGTGGCAATGGGGACTCCAAGATGTATCTGCCGGAGAGTCAGGTAAATATAATCAGTGATGTATTCAATGCGAAGTCACTGTGCTGCCGTCTATGGTGAATCCGTCAAGTAACCATAGAGCATTAGTGCGGAATTAAGCGGAGAGGTGGTTTGCAACCATTATCCGAACCGAAGGTCATGCTGAGTATGATCAGGGGCAGAGCGTAGGGATTGAAAAGATATAACATCCCCAAGAGTCCGCACCACCAGACGGATTAAGGTGAAAAGGTACGCCGAACTGCGGTGTAATAACGCAGATGTACGGATAAAAAGCCGTGCGATAACATATTGAGAACAGACGATGCTCTCATGCATAAAAACCGTGTTGCACAGAAACGAAAGATCCAGGTTGGTTATCACGGTATTACAGATACTACGGCACAGACCGTCTTGCAAGCGATAAATCCAGAATATATCGAAGTATACTACTATGATTTGATGGCCGGAGCGTACCAGACGAGAACGATGTACGTAGGGGATCGCACTGGAATTTTTAAGTGGTGGTGGGATACTAAACACGTTCTGGAATCGCTATCTTTTGATCTGATTGAGAGGTGATGAAATGATTAACGTTACCTCTGCATTTAGTAGAGCACTGAATAATGACAATCGTGATTATCGGGAAGTCATTGAAATTACGCTTAGAAATGGTGCAACACTGTCTCTTACAGATCAACATATCTGGGGCGGTACATTTAAAATCGATGACGCTGTTTCTTCCGATAATGAACTTCAGCTTGGCTCTGCCATTGTTAACAGGTTCGATTTCACAATAAACAATCTTTATGACGATTTTAGTCAGTATGATTTTTATGGAGCAAAAGTAGTTGTCAAGGTTGCTCTTTTAACTGACGTGGCTCTGGAGACAGTCTGGAAGGGCACTTATGTTATAGCAGAAGATCCTGTTTATAACGGAGATCTGATCAAGGTAACGTGCTATGACTATATGTATTACTTTGATGTCCCTTATCCCGCCGGAGAGGATGCCATAACATCTTATCCCGCAACAGCATACAAGGTTGTTAGTGATATATGTGAGTATGTCGAGATCGATCTTGAAACGCTGAATTTTCAGAATAAGAATTTAGTTATTTCTGCACCGCCAAGCGAAGAGGCTACAACGTGCAGAGAAGTAATCTCTTATGTCGCGCAGATGTGCGGATGTTTTGCGAGATGCAATAGGTTTGGCGAACTTGAACTGAAGTGGTTCAATAGGACAGAATTGGAATCCGTCATGGATAATATGCTTGATGGCGGGGTGTTTGATGACGCAACTCCGTATGCCTCTGGTGATGATGCTGATGGTGGCACATTTGATCCTTGGGAGGCGGGGGATATTTTTGATGCGGGTGTATTTACTTGGGCAACAACGTGTCATTACATTTCGTCTCTTTACAGTCATGACATTTCCGTTGAGAATGTTGCTATTACAGGGGTTCGCATTTTAGTTAAGACGGAAGATAACGCATCCACAGACAGCATAAAAACATATAGTCTTGGAACAAATGCCTATGTCATTGAGATAAAGGATAATCCGTTTATTACCGAAGCAAATGTAGATACAGTAATCGCAAGACTTGCTCAACAACTAATCGGACTTACATTTAGACGGGCAAGAATTACTCATGGTTCCGATCCTTCGATTGAAGCCGGAGACATTGCTATCCTTTGGGACAGAAAACAGAATGTTTATCCGATTCTGATTACACATACGACATTTGCTGTTGGTTCTCCACAGTCAACAATCTCAGCCGCTCAAACACCTGTTCTCAATGCAACCGCAAGATATGGAGTCCAAACGAAGAATTATGTGGAATTGCGGAAGAGACTGAAGAGCGAACGCCAGACGATGGAAGATGCACTTCAAGAGGCGATGGAAAATGCTTCTGGATTGTATATGCATGAGATTATAGACGAAACTACAACTCCACCGACAAGTACCATTTATTATCATAACAAACCGGAACTTCTGGATTCTGATATAAGAATTGTAATCTCTGATGTCGGTATAACAGTGACTCCGAATGGTGGAGAGACTTGGTACGGACTGAGAGTTGACGGACAAATGATTGCCAGTATTCTTTCGGCTACTGGAGTAAATGCGGACTGGATTAATACAGGTGCTCTTGAAATCCGAAATCCCAACGCTCCATTAACAGACCCACCTACATTTTATGCGGATTGTGATACGGGTGTGGTTAATATTGTTGCTAATTCCTTCAGCCTTTCAAATGGTGAGACGCTTCAATCTGTCAAGAATTATTCCGATGCACAATTAAGTGCTTATCAGACCAGTATGGCAGCTATCATTGGTGACATACAAGATCAAATTGATGGAGAGATAGAGACGTGGTATCTCGACTATGAACCGACAACGAATAATTATCCGGCATCTGATTGGACTACAACAGCATTAAAAGAAGAACATCAGGGCGATTTGTTCTATTGGAAATCCACTGGTTATTCGTACAGATTCCTTTATAATGATGCAAATCAGGACTGGGATTGGGAAATTATCAGTGATACATATATTACTACTGCTATTGCAAAGGCAGCAGAAGCAAAGGACGTGGCAGATGGTAAGCGCAGAATATTTGTCGATGAACCAGACCCACCGTATGACATAGGTGATCTATGGGTGCAAGGATCGACAGGCGATATCCTGAGATGTGCTAATCCGAAAGCAACGGGGGCTCAATATCTTGAGACAGATTGGGTCAGGGCATCAAAATACACTGATGATACCTTGGTTAAAACGCAGTACGGAACTTGCACGTATGCCAATACCACACAGAATAAATATGTCAATTGTCCTGGTTTTGTTCTGTACCCTGGCGCAAGAATCATGGTTTCCTTCTCATATGGTAATTTGGCTGAGGCTCCCACGCTGAATGTAAATGGCACAGGCGCAAAACCAATCTGGGCAAAAGGTGCGGTCATAGCACCACAGTATTACTGGAGAATGAACGCTCTCTGCGAATTCGTGTATGAGGAATACTTAGACGAGGGCATAGTAAAAGGTCGTTGGGTAATGATGGTAGAAGATCAAACAGAAGTCTTCAACCGTCTTACAAACAATAGTCAGGAACAAGGGATTTGGTTAAGTGGTGGCAAAATCTACATTAATGCCTCTTATATCAATACTGGTTTTCTTTCTGCCAACAGGATACAAGGTGGCACGCTCACACTTGGTGGAAGTGGCAACGGCAACGGTCTTTTAGAAGTGCTTAATGGAAGTGGCAATAAATTTGTTCGTCAAAGCGCATATGGATATTGGTTTGGGCCTAATCTCCCGTCATCCGGCACTGCTACGGATTATAATAATGCTGCGAATTTCAAGATTGATGTCAGTGGTTATATAACGTCAAAACTTAAGACAGCTAATAATCTGGATGCCATCTTGGAAATTGGTAGCACTGGCATGAATATGCGGAATACGGTAACGGCAACTTCGTTTGCAAATCCGTCGATTGAAGAATGGGATTCTATTGATGATCAGATGTCAGATGAGGTTTTTGGTGGCACTGTTCATAGCTACCCATATGAGACTATATCTACTTGGAAGAAAAGTAACAAGCATGTAGCAAGCATTACTCCAGACGGTTTGTACGCTGATAATTTCAGTAGCCAAGCAGCTAGTTATCTTAGTTCCGGCTTCAAATTATTCAGAGGTGACGGCGTAGCCTACACTGATTACATGGATGATTGTTGGTGTTACGGTCTGAATGGCACTAGAAGACTTGTTGTAACAACTGACGGGCACAAAAATAAGTTATATGACACAGAAGACTATGGTGATCGTTTCTTATACTGCTATGAAACCCCAACACCTTACTTTGGTGATATTGGTGATGGCATCATTGGTGATGATGGATTCTGTTATATCATGATTGATCCAATATTCAGCAAGACCGTTTCATTGGATCAGTATCAGGTTTTCTTACAGGCTTATGGCGATGGCAAGTGCTATATTCATGAAAGACATAAAGATTATTTCATTGTCAAAGGCGAACCTGGACTTGAATTTGGATGGGAAATGAAAGCAAAACAGGCAGATGGCGATCAACTTAGACTTGATAAGAACGAAGCAGAGATCAAGCGAGATGATACGAATTATGCTATTGATGCGTTAACCCATCTTAATGAAATAACCATCAATTACGCAGACGAATCTGTGGAACATATAAACGAGATTAATAGAGAAAGAGGTACTGCATGAGAGTAGTTACATCGACAACGGCATTTAATGATGCAATCGGCGTTCGTATCAGTATTAGCTATTCAGAAATCGACGATCAGACCGGTCAGGTTATTTCCGATAACAAACGTATCGACAGAGTGGTTACTGATTCGACAGCCATCCAGAAGATCCAGGCTGTTCGCGATTATGCACAGAGCATTCTTGATAATCTTCCGTCAACATAATGCGAGGTGATGCCAATGGATGCACAATTGAAGTTTACAATTACAGATCAGACGATAAAGAGGACGGATACCTTTAAGCCTGTCTCAGATTCGCGTGATTATCTGTATGCCGGATTCACATTTACTACAAATGAATGGGACAATCAGATAAAGACGGCAGTATTCTATCGCGATGATGAAGAGACTGGATATCCGGTCGTTCTCAGCCAGAATGATACTTGTTTGGTTCCTTGGGAAGTGCTTGTCAGTCCTGTCAGGTTTATCTATGTTTCAGTTTTTGCCGGATATCTTATTACATCGAATAAGGCAAGCGTACTTGTCAGAGCAGCCGGATATAGCACTGAAATCATTGAACCGTCCACACCGTCCGTATATGATCAGATCCTGACGCGATTACAGGAACTTGAGGATTATGTTGACGAACGTGTGGACAATATTGACGGCGGTTTGTTTACGGACTGGAATGATAACTGAATACGGTGACTTTTAACGGGGACGGTATATGCCGTCTCCTTTTTGTTGCCTTGGGGTGGAGGGTGTACCAATGGACGCATTAAAAATTTTTGAACAACTTGAAAAATTTGGTGTTGGGAATATCGCGGTTATCGGTATTATTCTGGCATCCCTGATTCAAGTTACTCCATTAAAAATCAATCCTTGGACAAAGTTGTTTAAATGGATGGGAAAATTGATCAACGGCGATGTCATGCGGGAAATTAATGAAATCAAAGAACATATCGAGAACCTTCACAAAGAACTTGACGAAGCCAAGGAAGAAGAGGAACGCAGAGAAGCAAATAATGCCCGTAATCGGATCTTGAGATTTGATGATGAATTACGAAGAAAAATAGACCATTCAGAAGAGTTTTTTAATCAAGCCTTAGACGATGTGACCTTCTATCGCCATTATTGCGACAGTCATGAAGGATACCCTAATTCTAAGGCTGACAGCGCAATGACAAATATCGAACAAACATATCACGAATGCAAACGTGACGATAAATTCATTTAAGACGGGGGCAATGAAAATGATCAACTGGAAAGTGCGTATTCGTAATAAGAACTTCTGGCTGTCAATTATTCCGGCAGTCATTGTTCTGATTCAAGCGATAGCTGCAATGCTTGGAGTGACACTGGATTTAACGGAGACAGGTTCTAAACTCGTTCAACTTGTCGATGCGGTCTTTATCGTCCTTGCGATTCTTGGCATTGTCAATGATCCAACCACAGAAGGACTGAGAGATAGCGAAAGAGCAATGGGTTATGATACTCCGTACAAATATGGAAAGTAAGGTGGTGACGCTATGGCTATACAAAACAGAAGAGGTGCATACGTCGATTTAAATCCGGCTAAAGCTGTGCCTGGAGAATTACTTGTCGTACAGTCTGGAGATCCCAATACTACTGACGGCAAAGCTGTGTATATGACTTTTGCATCTGGTGATATCAAGCTGCTTGCCATGAGATCAGATGTTGAAACAGCAGTGGCAGACGTAGCTGAAGATTTGCTTGTTGAATTGGACAACACGATTAGCACGTTTACAGAGACAACAGCACCCGGTGCGGTTGCGGATGTTGCCGATGAAGGTGCTGCTCAGATAACAGCTATTGGGAATAAAGGTGATGAAGTTTTAGGCAGCATTCCATCTGACTATTCGACTTTATCTGGAGACGTTTCGGACTTAAAGAGTGCTTTAGAAGCATCAGAAGAAAGCATTACAGAAAAGATGATTAAAGTATCATCTAACAATCTGCTCAAATCTGATTCAGATTATACACAGGGGAGTGTGTATCCGAGTGGGCAAGTAAACTCTGCATCTACGTTAGGATATACAGACTATATCCCGGTTTCTGAGGGTGATGTTGTCAGGTACTACGGAACAGGCGGTGGAGCGTTTCAAGATATTGGATTTAGATATATATGTGCGTATGATTCGACAAAAACACCGATTTCAGCAAGCGGAGCAGAGAGTGCGGCATCATATACAGTGCCAAGCGGGATAGCGTATATCAGGGCAACATTTTATTTTGCATACACGACTAAGATGCTGACAATCAATTATGTTGCCACAGCTTATGAACCATATTTTGCCCCATATTATATTGCAGGTGAAGAGTTTGTTGAGGACGTTCTCAACAACTATGAACTGCCGACAGAAACCGTCAAAGGGTATAATTTGCTACCGATTTCGGAAAATGGTTCTGGTTATTACTACGGCTCGTCAGTTGGCTCCGCGGTCAATTTTGCCACTTCATCCACATATCATTATGCAATTGTTCCCGTAGAAAAAAACACCGAATATTTTGTATCAAAAGTGGCGAGATTCTGGGCGTTTACGGATGACAACGACATTGTAACGGCATACGGTGAAAACTACGGAAATATATTCAACTCCGGGAACGCAACAAAGTTCTATTATACTGTATATAATTCTGATTGGAACGTAGAAAGCACTTATGGTTCAGAATATGCAATGATTATCTCCAAGGGTGCAAGCGGAACTTATAATAATGTTAGAAAGCCTTCATTTATTAGCGGATTAACGCAAAACATGATGGCGGAAACAGCCGGATGCTCTCTGCCTAAACGTACTGTTTATTTTACGGCAGATAAAGAACAGACTTGGTATCATAACAACATTTTGGCGCTCGATAGCAACAAACTTGATTTTACCATCGGAAGTGCCCCGACAGAATGGCAATATGTGGATAGTGACATAAAAATAAAGTTCCCCAACGCGACAACATCGACTAATGGGTATTTTTATAGGGTTTATGACGCCTTTTTAAATTGCGTTTCGCAGAAGTCGCGCTCTGGTGTTAAAGTGTATGGAAACGCGCTTCAAAGCTGTTCTGTGCTCGTTATTGGTGATTCAACTGTCGCACAAAATACTATGACGCAGAAGATGATGGACGCTTTTACAACAGAAGGCGAAACACTTACGTTGCTTGGCACAAGAGGAACATCTCCAAATCTACACGAAGGTAGAGCCGGATGGTCTGCAAAGCAGTATTGTACTGAATCAAGTTCAGGTGGGGTTGCAAATGCGTTCTTTAACACGGCAACAAATAAGTTTGATTTTAGTTACTACATGACAAACCAAGGATACACAAGCGTTGATTTTATTATCATTCAGCTTGGGATTAACGATTTGTATAATGCAAAATTTGAAAACTCTGAAAACGTTATTTCTGAAACGGCGGGATATATAACAGAAATGATTGACAGCATTTTAGCTTACAATCCGAATCAGAAAATACTGTTAAACCTTCCAACTGCGTTGAATAGTGACCAGTCAAAACAATATCATTCACTGTTCTTGCTTAGAAATATGTTTATTAGGTATAATGAGTATATCCAGTTTAAGACGCTGAATTATCCAGAGACAAAACTAAGGATAAGCAATAATCATCTTCTTCTCGACCCTGCTACAGACATCCTTGACGATGTTCATCCAACGACAACAGGTTACGAAAAGATGGCGACAGAAGTGGTTTCGCAAATAAACTGTTGGCAGAACGCATAAACTGGTTGGCACTAAAAGGACACAATAAGTCCTAATCGATTAAAATGTAACTGTTAACATAATATCTTGCGGACATCAAATAAGAGGGGTGGCTATCTGCCCCTCTAATCTTTAAATGGCGTATGAGTATTTTATGGCAATCATTCCAATCATGATGTATAATAAAAGAAAACGCCAAAGGATATGACAAATGGAAGAGAATACTAATAATAATGTAGAATCCATTCCGTATATTGTGCATGAGAGTGAAGTAGCAAGGTTGGAGAGGATCATTAAGAGACTCTTCATTATTTGCGTCATGCTTATTGTTGTAGCGGTAGGTTCTAATATCGCGTGGCTGATATATGAATCGCAATTCGAGGATGTTGTAACAACAGTCACACAGGAATTAGATAGCGGTCTTGGGGGTACTGCCACGATAAATGACGGGGTACATATAAATGGCGAAAGCGCGACAAACAGTAACGGTGAAGACAAGAAGACGTAAAACAGGTGGCAATACTGGATGGGAGACTTGCAGAGTCTGCGGTGGATCAGGACGGCAACGCACTCCCAAAAGAGGCAAGAAATGAAACGCAGATACGATGATTTCGGTCTTTCGCGTTCTGAATTTGAACATTTAATAGAAGAATGGTGTTTTAACCAAAAATACCGTGCCATTCTTAAAAGGCGGTTTCTGGACGGAATTCTACTGGAACCTTTAGCAGAAGAATTCGATATGTCAGTCAGACAAATTCAAAATATTATCTACAAAGAAGGGGATAGGGTGTTACGCCACATCCCCTTTTCTCATGTCTGAAAATTGCGTGAAACTTGCATACTGGTTTCATACACATTTACACCCCCTTGTGCGAGAATTTTCTCAGATCGAGGGGGTGTATCATTTGTACGTTTACTATCAAATCAACCCGGATGGAGAGGATGTCGGTGATTGTGTAATAAGAGCACTAACCAAAATCACTGGCAACAGTTGGGACGACGTATATATCGACTTGGCGATATTGGGATTTGTGGTAAAGGATATGCCCTCTTCAAACAAGATATACGGGAAGTACCTGAGAGACAGAGGCTTCAAACGGTACATCATTCCGAATACTTGTCCAGATTGCTACACCGTTAAGGACTTCTGCGAAGATCATCCTGATGGTGAATATATATTAGCAACAGGCTCCCATGTAGTGGCTGTCGTTGCCGGGGACTACTATGATTCATGGGACTCTGGCAACGAAGTGCCCATTTATTATTTCAAGGGTGAAAGATAATGGCATATCCTAATAGCTATTTTCCTGTCGGTTATCAACCGTATCAACCGCAACCGCAAATGCAGATGCAACAGCCTCAACAGCTTGGTTTAATTCGGATCCCAAATGAAGAATCCGCTAGAGCATTTCCGTTAGCCCCAAATACTAGCGGGACTTTCATTGATGAAAATGCCCCTTATATTTACACTAAGACGATGGGGGCATCTCAGCTTGAGCATCCTAAGTTTGAAAAATACAGACTGGTAAAGGAAGACGCAGAAGTAGTCAATGTTCCCAAGGAAATATCTTCTCAGCAAGAAACGGAATATGTTTCTGTGTCTGACTTCGAGAAGATGCAGGCAGAAATCAAAAGTATTAAGAATACTGTTAAGAATCTTCAGAAAGAATTGACTCAGAAAGGGTCTTAAAAGTTGGATCCTCATATTTCCAAATATATCCCCTATGAGTTTTTTGTTTCCCTCTGCAACAGCAGATGATTCCAGATTGCTTAAAACCTGATTTAGAGGCTTCTGAAACGGTGCTCCATCTCTTAATTAAATTTCCGTTTATGTCATACTGTAAGACAGGACGAGCGTTGAAGTTTGTTTCGGAGAAAATGACATCGAATCTTAATTCTGATTGATTCATGTTTCGCATTTTTTTAACTCGGTTCGAGGCGCGACTATATGGAAAGTTTAATGCTTCGCACCATTCTTTTAAGGTTTTGGTTTCGCCATTATGTGTGAGGTAAATATTAACGGTTTTATTATTGCTTTGTTGACGGTTAGTAGCCCAACGACAATTATTTGGTGAGTAACCCTTTGTGCAATCAATGCGATCAATACTTAGATCATCTTGATATCCGTTATTCACCGCCCATTCGTAGAAAGGCTCGAATTTGTCATTCCATTCATCGCATACCTTAATGCCTTTGCCACCATACCTGTAGTAACTTTTTTCTTTTGGGTTATTGCATCGTTGTTTCATTTTACCCCAAATCCTATACAATCTGGTTTTTGATTGTTGATGGGTAGTTTTTAGACGTTCTGGCGTATATCGCCAACATCCACAAGATGGGACTCCCGGATGATGTAATAATTGATGAGTTATCGGAGTGGCATATTTGCCACATTTACATTTACATAACCATCGCGTTTTTTGACTTTTTGTTTCAACTCGTTTGATGACAGTGAGGTAGCCGAATTGTTTGCCAGTGAGGTCAATAAATTTGGGCATAATAAAAATACCTAGCCTTTCTTGGTACGCGCCTTATTTCAGAATGGTGGAAACCGTTAAGGCTTACGGCTTTCGGGAGCTACCCTATCCACCACAATTTTATTATATCATATAAAAGGAGAGTGGACAAATGAATCCGTTATTCAACCCATTAGGTGGGAACCGGATGCTTACTAATACTCCTTTCGGGAACATGATGAATATGATGCAATCATTCAATCAATTCCGTCAGGCATTTAGTGGCGATCCTAAACAGCAAGTTCAACAGTTGCTAGATTCTGGAAAAATGAGTCAGGATCAATTCAATCAACTTCAGCAGATGGCTCGCCAACTCCAGGCATTTCTGCGATAAACATATCTGATACAAATCCATGCATGGTCTGTATAAATAAATATATTGTGAGGTATACATAATATGTCGCTTACAGATAACAACGGCAATGGATTTACTATGCCCGTTCAGCCGATGGGTGGTTACGGAAGTAATGGCGGTTTCGGCGGTTGGGGTAACGATGGTTTCTTCTGGCTTATTGTCCTCTTCCTCTTCGGTTTCATGGGCAATGGTTGGGGTAATGGTTATGGTGCTAACGGTGGTGGTACTACTTATATCGCTAATGACGTTCAGCGTGGTTTCGATCAGGCGGCTCTCACTGGTGGCATCTCTGATATTTCCAGTGGCATGTGCAACGGTTTTGCGGGAGTTCAGCAGTCTCTTTGCAATGGCTTTGCCGGGGTAAACGCTACTGTGGCAAATGGTTTTGCACAGTCTGAAATTTCCAACAACGCACGGCAGATGGCAGATATGCAACAGCAGTTTGCACTCCAGTCTCAGCTTGCTTCTTGTTGCTGTGAGAATCGTCTTGCAACTGCGGGACTTCAGAACGTCATTCAGACTGAAGCATGTGCGGATCGTCAGGCAGTTACTAATGCTCTGTTTGATGTTACTGCACAGGGCAATGCCAATACAACGGCACTGATGACGGCAATGAATAATGGCTTCCAGTCTATTAGGGATCAGATGTGCAATGATAAAATTGCGGCAAAAGATGATCTCATTGCGGAACTTCGTCAGCGTGTTACGATGCAAGATCTTGCGGCATCTCAGGCTACTCAGACCGGACAGCTTATTGCTGATAATGCGGCTCAGACTCAGTACGTTGTTAACAGGATCGCTCCGTATCCTCAACCCGCATATATCGTATCCAACCCTAATCTCGGCGTAAATAATTACGGCTGTGGTTGCGGTTGTGGCGTAGCGTAACGGGGGTGCGATATGGCAGAATATCTTGCGAATAGCGAACAGGCTGTAGTATTAAATGCCCCTATCGTTTTTACGTCATCTATTCCTTGTAATCGTGGATATATTATTCATGAAGACGAAACAGGAATTTTTATTCTGCGCGGGATTGTTAATAACCAGTGTGCTCAGTATGCTACCTATCAGGTCGTATTTAATGGTAATATAAGCATTCCTACTGGTGGTGCGGTTACACCTATAGCAGTTGCAATCACGGTTAATGGTGAACCGCGTCCTACTAGCAGAGCGATCTTTACCCCGGCGGCTGTCGCAGAGTATGGAAATGTGACAAGCACGGCAATTATCAAAGTCCCCAGAGGCTGTTGCTTCAGCCTATCTGTAGAGTATGTGTCGGCAAGTGACGATCCTACAGTTACGCCGACTCCAGTTATTGACGTAATTAACTCTAACCTAGTGATTTCTAGGATTGCTTGAAAGGGGATAAGATAATGGCAGATAAAGATTACCGCATCTATGAAGATGTGAAAGACATGGTAGAAGACGAGATCGAAAAAATCGTCAAAAAGGATGAACTGGATGATAGGGGTCTGGAAGTCCTTTATAAGTTGGTAGACATCGCAAAAGATGTTGAAACCGTTATGGCGATGCATGAATACGGTGGTGAATTCGATATGGAAAATGGTTACTCCACACGTATGTATCCGCATTACATGTATGATAACGGTCATAGCTATCGTAACCGTGATAGCATGGGAAGATACAGCAGAACTGGTGGCTATAACGGACACATGAACAACAGCTATACGTACCGTAATGGTTATAGCAGAACCGGAGACATGGCCGCCAAATTAGAGGCAATGATGTCTGAAGCAACCACCGACAGGGAACGCGAAGCGATCCAGAGAGCATTGGATCAGATGTAATCCAACAATACAGTGTTTATATGTTTTAAGCCTATTGTCTTTTGGCGGTAGGCTTTTTCTTTATGAGGAAAATATAAATATGAAGATCTGCAAAACTGAACAGGAATTTATAGATTATGTAGCACCTATCGCTCAGAAGGTGTGTAAGCGATACGGTTTTTTGCCTAGTATTTTGGTCGCTCAAACCTTCCATGAGAACGGAGCGGCGGTACCGACGAACTTCGATAACAATGGCATTTACAAGTTGATGGAATACAATAATATGGTAGGGCAGAAAGCTGAACTGCTTAATGATACTTGGGCAGAATATTCCGTATGGCCTGGTATGCAACCTGGCAAATATGACGAGTATTCCTTCGAAAAAATCACGCCGGAAGAATACAACGGGAAGATGAAAAACATTCCTGACGGGTTCAGGAAATTCGACAGTGTAGAACAATCGCTTGCGGATTACATTCTGTTTCTGCTTTATGCAAAGGATTCTGTCAATGCAAAATCTTACAGATATGGCCCTGATGTAGTTAATATCAAAGATCCTGAGAAGTTAATAACTGCCGTCGGAAAAAAGTATGCCACTGGATCGTCATACGCGAAGAATGTCATGTCTATAGTGAGGCGTTATAATCTCACAAAATATGATGATCTTAGCAACGTAAAGCCTACTGATATCGTGCCGGCTTCACTCAAAACAAAATATGGTATCACGACCACAGCAACAAAGACGGAGACTCCGAAGAAAACCAACATCAAAAAACTTGCCAAACCCAGATTTGTCGATAACCGTGACGCATCACAATCTCAGGTTCCAAAATGGAGAAATAGAAGCGATGTTAAGTACATTGTAGTTCATTATCTTGGAGTTGTCGGTCAAAACTTTGAACTCTGGAACAATGGTTATGGCGCGACATTTACGATTGCATGGAACGGTGATGTTTACTGGACGGCTGATTATACGGCAGTTACCTGGCAATGCGGGGGCGGTTTACAGGGAGAGGGCGGTCATTCATTCTACGGCAAATGCACGAACTATAACTCCGTATCCATCGAAAACTGTGTTAAGAGAATCGACAATAAATATGAAGGTGATGACAACGATGATAAATGGTATTTTACCGAAGAGACTCAGGAATCACTTGTCTGGGCAGTCAGCAAAATGATGGATGATCTGAATATCCCGATTGATCGAGTCATCAGGCATTTCGATGTGACTGGTAAGATCTGTCCGAATCCATATGTCCGTAATAACGGTAAGAATGGTAACTGGACTTGGGATCAGTTTAAAGCCAATCTGGCTCAGTATCGTAAAGATGGCACAATTACGATTCCGTCTGGTACAACTACCACAAATGTTTCCACAACTCCAACAACTATTACCACAAGTAAGTCCTACTTGGCAAAAGGCGATTCCGGTAAGGACGTTAAAACTCTCCAAACCATGCTTAATGCATGTGGATATAACTGTGGCGCGGTCGATGGTGATTTCGGCAGTAAGACCGATAAGGCTGTCCGGGAACTTCAAAGTGTTACTGGTCTGGTTGTTGACGGTATGTACGGAGCCAAAACAAAGGGAATCCTTGAACAGATGTATAAGAATACACAGGCTCTCCATAAAGAAACCGAAAGCACGATTTCCGGCACGACATATAATGGAGTTGACTACTCTCCAGTATATAATTATTCATACTACAAGAAGAAGTATGCAGATCTACAAAAAGCATTCGGAAATGATAAGGATGCCTACTTCAGACACTTCTGCCAGTACGGTATGAAGGAAGGTCGAAAAGCTGCTTCATCGTTCGATGTCCAGAAATATAAGGCAAAATATGCTGATCTACGCAAGGCTTTTGGCGATAATCTGCCTGAGTATTATAAACATTACTGTATCTACGGTAAGAAAGAGGGCAGAAAAGCCACGTAAAATGACACATTTTGTGCATCGACTTTTATAAAGTCCGTGCAACAGTCGTGCAACACAGGATTTCATGACGTGAATTTTTTATGTCGATACTGAATAAAATATTCATATTGCACAATTTTGAATAGCCATTTTATAGCCATTTGAACAAAAAAATCCCCCAGATTTCCTTGAAATATCAGGATTTCTGGGGGTTTCGTGCGGAAGACGGGACTTGAACCCGTACAACACCCTTGAAAAACGTTGATTTTACTGCATTTTTTCGACTTCGTGTTGCATTTCGTGTTGCATATTTTTTTCTGGATTTTTTCCGTTCATTATATTCGATACCATATTATCGATATCTTTATTCCACCTATCTGACTCCGAAATCAATGCATGTGTATATACGGATTTCATGACTGTATCAGTTTTCCATCCGGCTCTGGCTTTGATATAGACATCCGGCACTCCCTGTGCATGAAGGTATGAAGCGCACCAGTGGCGCAGATCATGGAATCTTACTCCTTTACATCCGATCTCCCTTACCAGTTTCTCGAATCTTCCAGTCAGGATATTCGGGTTTTCTATCTTGGTGACATATCCACGTTTACGGATCTTTGATATTATTTCCGCTGACATCGGAATGTATCTGTCACTGTCATAAGTCTTTGTAGATTTCTCAACCACCTTATAATCATCCGTAACCACAACTGCTCTGCTGACATGGATGACATCTTTATCGGATATATCCTCTAACTTCAGAGCAACGATCTCACTGCGTCTCATAGGCCCAAATGCAGCCAGTAAGATCGGGATCTCTAATTCTGTTCCTCTGGATGCTTCAATGATCTTCTGAACATCTTTTGTGTCAGGTATTTTCAATTCCGGTTTATTCTTTTCCGGCAGAGTTATTTTCGGAACAGGATAGTCATGATATTGCATGACGGATGATATCAGACCGAAGTTATTCCTGACGGTCTTGGGTTTGTATTTTGCCGTCATTTCATTGACAAGCTGCTGAAGTACATCTTTATCTATCTGACGCAATCTGAGGGCGCAGAAGCCTTTGTGATGGCTTGTAAGGTATCTCTCGATAACTTTATACCCCCGAACCGTACTTGCGCTTAGAACGGCATTCTTGATTGTCAGATAGCGTGTCAGGGCAGACTCAAATGTCCCGTCATATTTCTGGTGACGGTACAGATCGGCAAATTCAGCTGCCAGACGTTCACATCGTTTCTTATCAGGATCTGTAATTGATTGATACTTCCTCTTGCCGTTTTCATCGGTTCCGATATAAACTACACATCTGTATGTTCCAGACGGAAGTTTTCGTGCTGTAGCCATAATATTTCTCCTTCAAGGTTGCCATGCCGGAGATTCATATGGTACAATAACTCCGACATAATTGACCCCTAAAAAATTATGTTGTAATAGCTTGCCGTCACTTGTCCGAGTGGCGGTTTTGCTTTTTACTTGAAGTCTCTTCCGCATTTACGGCAATGCCATTTCTTGCCAACCTTAATAACATCTGCACTTCTGCATAACGGATTCGGGCATTTCGTTGAGCCGACCGCTTTATCCAGTTTCCTTGTCGGTGTTTCTACGATCTTCCTTGTTGCCTTGATCAGCAGTCCCATAGTCATTCTCCTTTCTTTTCGACTTTGATCCACGGGATAAATGTTATTACATATCCTTCATGTTCTACGGACTCTCCATATCTTCTGATATAACAGTCTATTGCTTTTTCCAGAAATTCTTCTGTTACGCCAAGATATTCGGATATCTCATACTTGGTACGGCACTTTGCATTGTATGCCCTGATGATTCCAGGTAATCCAAAGCGTTCGTCATATGCGTGTCTTCTTGCTACATTTTCCTGTTTTCGATTTTCGGTTACGGACTGATCCAGAATGTCCCCCGTATTGTATTTGTAGTGGGAGATCTCTTCTGCCAATACATCTGCTTTTTGTGCGGATGTTGGAATTGATTTACGGATACCTATCTTTCTGTTCTTAATCAGACCATCATAAAATACGAATGGTCGTTCCATAACAATCAGACCGTAGCTGTTCGCCTTATCTAGTAACACTTCGTAGTCAGTCAATCGCATCACCCCTCTCAAAATGTGTGCATTAACTGTCACGGAATTAGTATATCATCTATGGTGTACAATAGTTTGCACAGTAAATCATCAATCCCATTCCTTGTTCATGTCTTCCTGATCATTTTCAACAAAATCGCTGTCTCCGGCATCTGGGTTTGTAGTTGGGTGTGCAGCAATGACCGATATATTATCTTCCTTATTTGCATATTCAGATTTATAACCAAGGATCAGTTCAATTGCTCTTTGAGTGTCGCGATCTGCTGATCGATACAGTTCCAATACCTTTAATTCCTTTTCCGAATATATTTCATCAAAACCGTATCTTGGATTCCTGATCTCGTCTTTTACAAGATAATCAAGTGACACATTGAAATATCTCGCAAGAGCCATAAGTGTAGATAATTTTACGTTGCTATATCCTTTTTTATAAAGAGAATCAAGGGTTGTGTATTTAATTCCTGATTTTTTTGAAAGCGTATTTTTATTCAAATCATATTTCTTCATCAAATAATCTATTTTCTCAAGTAGAGTCATGGTCTTTTCCTTTCTAACTCCCCCTATTCAAATCCTATCACACATATATATAAGAAACAATATTAATTTACGCTATATCGTAAATTTTTTCTTGACTAATTACGATGCGTAGTATATAGTAATACTCAGAGTTACGACACATCGTAAAGAAAGGAGGGCAAATGTTTAAAAACTTACGACAGGCTCTCAGCGACAGGAAAATGACCATGAAAGCGTATGCTGAATTCCTTGGCGTTACGGAGAAGACTCTTCAGAACAAAATGAGCGGAATTACGGAATTCACTTATGCAGAGGTGGAGCGGACATCACGTTTTCTGTTTCCTCAATACAAGGTCGAATTCCTTTTCGCAAGAGAAGAGCCGGACGAATAGTAATCGCAAATAGAAAGGGGTCAAAATGAAACCAGTCGCAAAAAAGCGAACGTGCGAGGCAAATAGCCGAAGCGCACCAGATTGGAGAGATGTCGGGAAAGAAAGTGTAAAAGTGGCGAATATATATGCTACACGGAATTACGAGATGTTCAAATTTCTTCCTGGCAACAGAAATACAAATCATGCCAGAAAAATCATGGCATCAATCAAAGCTGTTGGCATCTTGTTTCAACCGGTTCTGATTAATGAAAAATGCGAAATCATTGAAGGTCAGGGTCGATATGTTGCTTGCAAGACTTTGAAACTTCCCGTGCTGTACGTCATGCAGAAGGGAATCGGGATTGAAGAATGCAGCAAGTTGAATTCCGTGTCAACCAACTGGAAGATGAAAGATTACATCCATAGGTACGCACACGGAGAAGACAAGGTCAATAACGGTGCTAAATACCTTGAAAATCTGATCAAAGAATTTCCGAGATATTCTCCAACACTTTGTTATGGATTTGCAGTCAATGCCGGATTTAACACCAATGGTTGCAAGACGGCCAGTTTCAAAAATGGTGTTATGCCGATGACCGAAGAAGAATATCAGCACGGTCGGGAAGTTCTTTCATATCTTGAGAAATTCGATTTTGTTTACAAAACAATCGAGGGTCGGATCGAATGCATACATGGAGCACTTGCTTTCTTCTATTCACATCCAGATGTTGATAATGATTTTCTCTATACGCAAATGTGTAAAAGATATGTGAGCATTCCACCTATCGCCAATACTCGTCAGGCAATAGAGGTTATCCAAGGCATTTACAATTTTAATGCCAGAACCAAAAAACAGATTTATGTGATTTCCGATTATGAACGTGGGAAGTCAGTCAGAGGTACGAAAAATGGAAATGCTTAATGTCGATAAACTGATCCCGCACAAACAGAACACCTACTTTTTCGATGATATGACTGGAGAGCCGTGGATGGCGTTTCTGGAGAGTGTTCAGACCAGTGGAATTATTGAACCGATTATCGCAACTCAGGATCTGGTGATTGTGTCTGGACATCAGCGTGTCAGAGCAGCCAAGGCATTGAAGATCAAGAATGTAGCGGTGGAGATCCGGCACTTCGATTCTGATGATGAAATTCTGAAGCAGTTGATCGAGACGAACATCCGGCAGAGAGGAATCGGCAACACCAATGCCGTTAAACTTGGACGGTGCATCACTGAACTGGAGCGGATTTACGGGATTGCTCATGGTGGAGATAGAAAATCAGAAAAATTCAAATCCAACAATGTTGGAAATGAAAAATCTCAGGAAGATCTACTCACAGAGTTGGGCATGAACAAAGAAAGTTATCGTCAGTATAAGAAACTTTCCGAACTCCCCGAAGATATTCAGCAGATGGTCATTGACGGTATAGTCACACCTTCTGTTGCATCTAGGATGATTGCAAAGCTATCTCCAGAAGAACAGGCACAGCTTGCTGAACAGATTTCCGGCAGAGATAAGATTTCTGGTTCTGAAGTCCAGAAATACATTGATGAGATCAAGGCTGTCAGAGATGAAAACAAGAAGTTGAGAAGTGCGATTTCAGAACAAGGCGCGATGAACGCAACGCTCAAAAGACAACTTGAAGAACGTCCAAAGATCAAGGTTGAAGTCCCTCCGGCTGATTATAAAGCCGTCAAAGCGAAAGCTAAAGAAGCGGATGCCTGGAAAAAGGATTATCAGCGAGAACAGATAAAAGTCTCCGAAAAAAATAAGGAGATTCTGGAACTGAATAATCGGATTGATGAATTAAAAAACCAGACGGCACAGGCAACATCATCCGCAAAACTGATTGAAGGTTCTGTGTATTTCGTGGCACAGTGCGGTTCATTTATCAGGGACATGGGTGGTTATGTCTGGATCGCAGATAAGATCGCAGAACTGCCGGAGAGTGAACGAGTCAATTTCATGAAAGCTGTCGATGCGATTAAAAGTTGGGCAGAAGTTCTTGCCCAGAATATAGAAAGGAATATGTGAGTATGAATTACAACGAAATGGTGATCCGTGCAACGAAAGGCGAACTTGCAGTAGATGATCTTAACGAGATCGTGCTTGCCTTTAACGACATTAACCAGATGCGTGATAAGCGGGAGAAGGACAATGCACAGAAACTTGCCAGACATGAACGTGGTCTTCGGGATATTGAAGAAGAATATCCGTTGTTACCGCCAGAAGCCGATGACCTCTCGAAAGAAGTGAAGCGTAAGGGAGTTGCCCTTATGGGTGGCAAGAAATCAAATGCTTACGCCAACAAGGATTTGCGTTCCCGCATTTACAGAGATATTTACGGAGAGGTGAAGCGTGAATTCGGATTGATCAATGACCGTGGTGGCCAGATCTCATACAAGAAACTCAAGAGAAAGTATCTTCCCGGCGCGTTTACTGTTGTCGAAGCATACATCCTTCCTACTGCATTACAGGAAGAAGTCGAGTCACTGAATGATCTTGATATGGAAGATTGATATGGCGCATCCAGTCCAGATATTTCTGAATAATTTACTCGATTCCGGTCAGAAGAAGAGATCCGTGTCTGGGTTAAACTACTTCGATTATTACGGTGAACGATTTGTTCATGTAGAGCGGAAGATGGGGTTCGCAGACACGGTCATCCCTATCAATGACGGAGACACTTATGAGGACATCCGGCAACGGATCGAATCTCATCCGGCTTACTACTGAGAGGGTGGTGATATGCCGAGAATAGCGAAAAACAAGTATCGGGATGAAACAGATGAATTCACAAACGCATTTCTATCCGGCATGGCGGTCAACCGTATGACTCAGGCTGAAATCGCCAAAAAGACAAGACTTTCTCAACCAACAATAAGTCGGATTTTGAAAGACATCGACAATGCCAAGTTATCTGATCTGCGGAGTATTGCCGATAAAATCGGCGTACAGATCATCATCAAACGCAAAGGGGAAGAATCGTGACCAGGGGAGAGTTAAAGGTCAGACGGACAATCGTCAAAGCGGTTGAAACCGTCAGAGACGAAGGGGTTGCAAGGATTGCAGAGATTGTAGGGTACATTCTTGCCGGAATAGCACTAATAGTAATGCTTGGTTCCATAGGAACTATCGAGACGGCAATCGGATATATACCTAAAAGCAGCATTGTAACAGCATCTGTATCAGGTGCTTACATCATACTCTATGCACTTCTGGTGCTAGGGAGAAAGGAGATTGAATATTGATCTACCAGAATGAGAACACGCCTTATGCACAGGCGATGGCAAAAAAAGAAGCGTCCGACAGTGTTGGCGCACTGATGAATTCGGACGCATTGATCAAATATTTAGAGAATTATATCACATCATCCACTGAAGCGCAAACGCTACTGAAAGCTGCCGGAATTATCTGCCGAGATTATAGCGCAGCTGCCGAAACCAAAACCCGTTTAATTACGGAACTGACAAAAGACTATATGGGGGTGGATGAATGATTCTGAAGAAGATTATCATCGAGAATTTCAAGGGCATCCATTATCTGGAGATCGATTTTCAGAAGAATCTCGTCATTATCTCCGGCAGAAATGCCACTGGCAAGACCACTATTCTGGATGCCTGGTTCTGGCTCTTGTTTGGAAAGAACAGTCAGGGTGACAGCAAATTTGAGATCCGTGAATTGGATCGTGCCGGAAACAAAGTCCATCAGACAGTAATCTCCGTAACCGCAATAGTGGATCAGGACGGAGAAGAGAAGACCATTACCCGTAAACAGACGGAAAATTGGGTCAAGAAGCGTGGGCAACAGGATCGTGAGTTATCCGGCAATAAAGACAGCTTCGAGATCAATGGATTTCCCAAGAGTAAAACTGAATATGAGCAGTTTATCTCATCCATCATTGATGAGAAGGTATTCCGTATCTTATCTAACCCGATGACATTTCCGGCGATGGACTGGAAGGAACAGAGAAAACTTCTTCTCAGCCTGATTGATATAAAGCCTGATGTGATCGGAGCGGTCATCCCTGATTTCAACCTGATTGCCGGAGATCTGACACAGGAATCTCCAGATGCAGTCAAGAAGAAATACACCAGAGAAAAGACGGAACTTGAGAAGCAGCAGAAGCAGCTGCCGATTGAGATCAATACCTTATATCAGCAGATCACTGATATCCATGAAGACGAACTGAAATCCAAGGAATCCTCCCTCAACGATTCTATTTCAGAAGTACAAGCAAAGATATTTGAACTAAGCAAGGTCAGTAATTCTGCGACAGAAGCTGAAATACAGGCGTGCAAGGTCAGGCAGAGTATCATCGTAGCATCAGCTAATGATGAACGGAATGCCACTATCAGAAGCGCTAGAAATGCATTTGACAACATTGAACGGGAAGAACAGTCACTGACTTTCCGTATCGGAACGACAGAAGCACGTCTCAAGAGGATGCAGAACGATCTGGTAAACAAAACGGCACAGATTGATTCTGATCTGGATGCCTACCAGAAACTGAAGGACAGCACATTCCCAGAGGATAAGAAGGTCTGCCCAACGTGCGGACAATCTCTTCCGGCTGACAGCATCGCAAAACTGAAAGCTGATTGGAAAGAAAACAAGAAACAGCAGCTTGATGAGAAGAAAGCATCCGGCAATGCCCTTGCAAAGAACATCAAGGCACTTGCGAAGGATGTATCCGAAGAAGAGAAACGTCTGGCTGATGAGAAAAAGAAACTTACGGATCTTGGCAAGAAGAAAACCGAATGCAAACAGGCCCTGGATGCAGCTGTCAATGCTCCGGTCATCGTGGGTAATGAACTGCCTGGATACAAGGAACTTGAAAAGAAGATCGCTGAACTCACCGCATCTTTAATCGATGTAAAAGAAGCTAAGAGACAGACGGATGAACTGCGTAGTCAGGAACAGGATCTCAAGATTCAGTTGTCTGATGTTATATCTGAATTGGCACAAGTCAAGGTTAATGAACGTCTCAATAACCAGATTGAACAGAGACGAGATGAATTGAAAGACGTGGCGCAGAATATCGCAGACTGTGAACGCAGACTGTATGCTCTGGGAAATTACGTTAAGGCTATTGCGGATCTGATCAACTCTAACTTTAAGGGACTCCAATTCAAACTATTTTCATCGCAGCTGAACGGCGGGATTTTCGAAACCTGTGAGATCACTTTTGACGGAGTTCCATACGGAAGTCTTAATTCTGGACACAGGATTATTGTTGGACTCCATATTATCGAGACATTCCAGAAACTGTACGGAATCAAGGTTCCTGTCTGGATTGATAATTCAGAATCAGTTTCACATGGAAATATGCCGGAGATGGATTGCCAGATGATTTGTCTGGAAGTGTCTGACGGCGATAAATTGACAGTTTCATGACTGGTGCAAGCCATAATACTGTACCGCTGTAACCGCTGTCCTCTGGTTTATCAGCGTCACCATAGGGGATGATTTTTAATGCGGGTGGTGACTCCTTTATAAGAATTTTTTTAACCAGAAACCACGGTCATCTGAATCTTATTTGTCGGCATAGGTGACGAATTATTAGTGGGTGTCGAATGGTATAATCTCCTGTTTTGTCCGGTGGTGGAATGGGTAAACACTAATATCAGATAGACAGGCTTTGGGGTTCGATTCCCCCTGTTCATAACCACGGTGAAATAGCCGATTGAACACGGTTTGCGTTGGATATAGTAGCCTGTTATGTGGGGTTCAAATCCCCACCCGGACAATCTGAGAAAGAAAACTCAGGTGGATGTCAGTAGGACGAACGACATTTAACAAAAAAACTCGTTAATGGTAACTGCGAAACGTAAAATACAGTGCGCTATTACAGACTTCGTCCTAGTCGTGTAATAAATATTCAAGCGAAGCACTTACTGTTCAGCCGTTGCTTCTAAAACATAACGGCAGAACTTATCGGAACCTAGTTCAATGGCAGAACAAGTACATTGCTGATGGCTTGAATCCGGGTTCAAGTCCCGGGGTTCCGATTTTACAGTAGGTGTACAACTACTGTAAACGGTAATTCAAAGAGATAAAGTCAAGGGTTAGATTAATTTAGTGTGAGGGTGGTGTATTCGTTGGCCACGAATAACGGCAGACTTGAATGGTATGAATTATCGTTAGCGCCGTAGTTTAATTGGAAGAACGCTCGGGATATTACCGAGAAATATAGGTTCGAGTCCTATCGGCGCAATTCTCCCAGTTTTAGCAAAACTGGAGGAAGTTGTCTGACAGTGGGAAAGACTACGTTATGTGGTGGCGGAATAGGTAGACGCTAAATTTTGGTCATAGACATTGGAAGTACCAAATTAACCGAGATGTCATGTAAGGTGTAAATCCTTACCCACATAATTTGGCCTTATAGAATAATGGAAGTCGATTTAAACATGTAGTTCGCTCCGTGGTCAAGGAGAGGTTCTGGTTCGATTCCAGATAAGGCCGTTACGGTGGTCGAAGGTAAAGACTGCCGCAAGTCATTTTGGAACGTAGCTTAACTGATAAAGCGTCAACCGTAAATGCATGCATAGTTGATGTTGTAGGTTTGAATCCTACCGTTCCGATTAGAAATGAAATACTAACAGGGCAGAGAATGGTTCACAGTCAGATGTAATGAAGCTGTTACCGTAACTGGAACAGAGATAATTTCACGGAGAAAGGATTTTATCTGGCGATCTTTGGATGGACTGCCCATTTCGGAGCGTAACTCAATGGCAGAGTTTTGGCATTTAAACAAGGGGTTTGCCACCTACTTGTAATGTCGGTTCGAATCCGACCGTTCCGATTTATTCTTTGCGCGAAGAATATTACCAAATGAAAATCGAATAAAGATAGGAGAAAAAGAAGATGGCAGCAAAGAAAGTTGAAGAAATTGCAATCCGCAAGACTGAGTATAGCACCGCTAAGATCAAGATCGTTGGAGACAGTCCGCTGATCGTCCATGCCTGGAGCGAAAAAGCCAAGCGCGAGATGTTTGAAGCACAGACGGGGAAGGGCAAGACAAAGAAAAAGCCTTGCAAAATGCCGTTCGATGATTTTGCGAGAGCACTTTACTGGATTACGGAAATGCCCACAACTGTCATTAAGGATGAATGCAACGGTGAGATGCGTGAAGTCGTAACAGAGGAACTTTTCGATACGGCTATTGAAGATGGAGCGAAGTTTGGTTTTCCGGCAAACTCGTTCAAAATCGCCGGAAACTCAGCTGCATACAGAATGGGTTGGGTTAAGAACCAGATGGCTCTCCGTGGTGCATACTTCATCACATCCGAGTACGGAGAACTTGCAGAGATCAAAGGTGATAAGCCGATGATCCGTGAAGACACTGTTAAGGTCGGGATGGGATCAAGTGATTTGCGGTATCGTCCGATTTTTAAGAATTGGCATTGTGATCTGACTCTGACTGTTGACAAGGGATATGGTCTGTCTATGGACGATGTTGTGAACGTGATCAATGCCGGTGGCTCTGGAGTTGGCATCGGTGAATGGAGGCCGGAGCGTGATGGTATTTTCGGTCGGTATCACGTAGAAATCACGAAATAAATCTATCTCTCCATCTGCTCTATCTGGTTATGGGTAGGGCAGATGTTTGGCAGTTACGTTGCGTTCAGGCACGTCCTGGTGCGTTGCGTTGTGTTGATGCAGGTCGCGTTAAGGCAGTTACGGCGGGTTTCGTTTTGTTTCGGTGCGGTGTGTTTAGTTGTTTTTCGGTATGGCATGTTTCGGCAGTCGAGTTAAGGCACGTTGGTGTGCGGTGAGTCAAGGTCTGGACAGGTGGGGATTCGTAAGGTAAGGCAGTCGAGTCTGGGTTATGCGAGTTTTAGCGTGAGAGGTTAGTTGGTGTACGGAATGGCAGTTTGCGCGCGTTATGTCTCGTTTATGCGTGTCATGTTAAGCCGTGTTTGGTTTTGGCAGCAATGGTTTGGCTTGGCTTCTCCTTATTGGCAGTTGCGTTGTGTCGAGTTTCGTTGGGGTGCGTCAACTTACGTTAAGTTATGGTGTGGTCAGGCAGTTCTGGTGGGATGTGTCTCGTTCCGTTATGGCATGGTGTTGCATGGCAGTCTTGGTGGGTTATGTCATGTTAGTTCGTTGCACGGTGTTGCTAGGCTTGTCGGGGCAGTTTTGGTTAGCTTTGGCTAGTTAAGGCGTGTCATGGTAGTGCAGTCGGGTCGGGGTCAGTCTGGTTATGGAGCGGAAAGGTTTATCAGGACAGTTGTGGTAGATCTAGGTAGGTCGTTGCAGTCTAGGTGTGGTGGGCTTGTCACTTTTCGTTCTGTCAAGGCTTGTCAAGGATGATAAAAAATCGAAAGAAAGGAATTACAATGGCAGCATTTGTTTCTAAGAAGTATTCGTATGCAACTGGATACGTGAGTAAGGTTTCCGCGCAAACTGTCGGTGAATCTCTGGAACGGATCTCCGAATACGGCGAAAAAGTTACAGCACAGAGTTTTCTTGATTTCTCCAGAGATGTAGATAGTCCTACGCATGGAATGTTTGAGTGGGATGACTCCATAGCAGCAGAACGATACAGACTGCATCA
>Ga0310695_10001436_pt1 | contig 56440 bp, 49 predicted proteins | sample RumenRJG_04DNA_FD_203882 | JGI IMG/M metagenome (GOLD analysis project Ga0310695, IMG submission 203882) | Bovine rumen microbial communities from Lethbridge, Alberta, Canada - RJG_04 (v2) (version 2) | ecosystem: Host-associated > Mammals > Digestive system > Stomach > Rumen | place: Canada...
TCATGTTGGCTCTCAGCTGAGCCTTGTCGATACCCTTATAGAGATTGAGGAACTCGCGGAACTTCTGAACAGGAGCCTCGTCGTTCTCACTGAAGTTTCCGCTTACGAATCCCTGAGTCTTGATGACGATGTTCTCCACCAGTTTGTGATCCTTTTCTGGAGTCATGGTCTTTGCCAGCTCGTCGCACTCAGCGATGACGCTACGTCCTTCGCCCCAGCCCTCAGGGAACTGGAACTTCTCCCATTCCTCACGTGCACCCTCGCGCTTAAGGATATAGATGTCGAAATAGGCAAACTCAGCATAGTTGAAATACAGGTTAGTAGAGCCATTGGGATTCTTATGAAGAAGGTCAGTACGTGCCCAGTCCAATACTGGCATGAAGTTATAGCAGATGCAATGGATGCCCTCAGCTGCGAGGTTACGCAGGCTCTCCTTATATACCTCGATCTGATGATCTCTGTCAGGACCGCCATATTTGATAGTCTCTACTACAGGGAGACTCTCTACTACGCTCCAACGCATACCATAGCTCTCGATATACGTCTTCAGGTCGTGAATCTTCTCACGTGTCCATACCTCACCAAGAGGTACATCGTGCAGGGCAGTAACGATGCCCTCAACACCGATTTGTCTTAACTGTGCAAGAGTGATCTTGTCTTTCTTGCCAAACCATCTCCAAGTTCTTTCCATAATAGTTTGTTATTTATAAAGGATTAATGTCTTTTTTTATTGTTTCTTCCGATAATAAGTTCTCTGAAATCAATCTTCCTCGCTCTCTGTGACGCAGCGATGCTGAAGAGAGGAGTACTCTCGTTGCCGTATCTGTCAACGGCCGTCACAGCGTAGTTGAGGCTCTGTCCTCCGTGAGGGACATTGACAGACAACTTTCTTATCCTCTGGGCGATGATATTCTCTGCCTTAGACCAGTCTACAGGATAGTCTTGCGACGCATATATATTATATGTGATATAGTCACATCCGCTACGATCCTTTGCTGCCTGCCAGGATAACCTGTCAGTGCTCATTCCTCGTTGCAGGTTAAGTTCACGAGGGGATGTGGGAGCCTGTTTGTTTTCCCATGTCATAGGAGGAACGAGGGCAGGCACAGAGTTAAAGTCTTTCGTGAACGAATATATGCCTTTTGTATTGTCTGTCAAGAATTTACTGCGGAAGAAGGTGTGTCCGAGATTCATCTCGCGACATACACTCATCTCACGGGTGATGATATCCAGAGCCCAGTCTTTCTCTCTTGGGTGTAGCATATATACAGCCAGTCCGGGAGCGATAATCCTGCCGTATGAATACTCCTTCCAGTTTACTGCAAAGGGATAGAAATTGGTACCCTGGAAATACATCATCGGGAAGAGGGCATCCATAAGTCCGTCACGAAGCCAGGCCTGTGCATCCTGACATACGGTAGTGTTTGCATTCCATCCATTACTCCTGAAACGTGTCAGGTCATCATATTTTCCTATTGGAGAACAAGACATCTTCACCCAGGGTTTTTCTGACTTCACTGCAATGTTTATCTTACGCACGATATCAGTGATATACTGTCGTCCCTGTTGACGTGTAACCTTCAGTTTCCAGGTCTCAGGATATCTGATATAGTCGAGATGGATACCATCGATATCATACTTGCGAGTAACCTCACGGCAGAACTTGGCCAGATAGTCGCCTGTCTCTTTCTTCTCTGGGTTCATATATCCTTCTTCGCCAACCTTCACAATCACGTTAGGCATCTTCTGGCGCAGTAGCTTACATCCGTAGGTGTTCCACTTGCCTACGGGTATAGTAACTATCCATGCATGACACTCCATACCCCTTTTGTGACACTCGTCGATACACATCTGCAGGGCGTCATATCCGGGAGTGGTACCGGGTTTTCCAGAGAGACATCCGTCCCATGGTTCCATATCTGAAGGGAAGATGGTTGTGGCACGCACTCTCGCCTGTATGAGTACAGTGTTGATGTTTGCCTGCTGCAACTGGTCGAGTGTACGTATGAGCTCCTGTTTCTGTTGTGTCTGCGAGTAGGAATGAGGCCAGTCTATTCCTCCGATGGTGGTGAGCCATACAGCTCTTACTTCATGTTTGGGTGACTGCGCCTGTAGGTCCAGTACTAGTGATAATAATAGAAAAATCCTTAATATCGTTTTCAAAATCTTGTCTTTTTGATAAATTTTCTGCAAAGATACAAAATAATTGAGAATTGAGAGTGTAGAATTGAGAATTATTTGTATTTTTGCACAAAGAATTATTTAAAAACCATTTTTTAGACAAATGAAGAAATTGATGATGGCAGCTATCGGCCTTATGATGGCAGTGAGTGTAAGTGCACAGAATCGTGCAGTGTCAGAAACACCTTTTTATGCTGGTAAGTGGATGGTAGGAGCCTCTGCAACAGGTTTCGACCTCAGTTACCACAAAGGTGAGAAATGGAGAGTAGGTCTTGAGGCAAAGGGTGGTTATCTGTTCGTTGATAACTGGATGGTCACAGGTAAGCTTGTTTATAACAACTCCACCTATAGCCATTCTGTATTCGGTCTTGGTGCAGGTCTTCGTTATTACGTCGAACAGAATGGTATCTATGTAGGAGCAGGTGGTAAGTTTGTTCACTCAGGCGGTATCGACGATTTCCTTCCGGAGGCAAACGTGGGTTATGCCTTCTTCCTCACTCGTCATCTCACCGTTGAGCCAGAGCTCTATTATGAGCTGAGCACAAAGAGCAGTGACTATAGCGGCCTGGGACTGAAGGTAGGATTTTCACTCTATTTCTAAAAAGAAGTATCATGCTAAGCGTAGAAGAATTAGTTGACAGACTCATCGATCTGTCGTTTGCCGAAGATATAGGCGATGGTGATCACACCACGTTGTGTTGTATCCCTGAGGATGCTATGGGCAGGAGTCATCTTCTCATCAAGGAGGATGGTATCCTTGCAGGTGTAGAGATTGCCAAGGAGGTGTTCCGTCGTTTCGACCCTACGATGCAGGTAGAGGTTCTCATGGGCGATGGTAGTCGTGTAAAGAAGGGTGACATCGCAATGGTGGTTACAGGAAAGATCCGTTCGTTGTTGCAGACAGAGCGTCTGATGCTTAACATCATGCAGCGAATGAGTGGTATTGCCACGATGACTGATCGTTATGTCCAGCATCTGAAAGGTACCAAGACCCGTATCCTCGATACCCGCAAGACCACTCCTGGCATGCGTATGCTCGAGAAACAGGCAGTGAAGATTGGTGGAGGATGCAATCATCGTATCGGACTCTTCGATATGATACTATTGAAAGATAACCATGTTGACTTCGCAGGCGGTATCGTCAATGCCATTGACCGTTGTCATGCTTATCTCAAAGAGAAAGGGTTAGACCTGAAGATAGAGATAGAGGTACGTAACTTCGATGAACTCCAGCAGGTGCTCGATCATGGTGGTGTAGACCGTATCATGCTCGACAACTTCAGTGTGCCCGACACCAAGAAGGCTGTAGACATCATAGGTGGTCGTTTTGAGACGGAGTCGAGCGGTGGTATCACCTTCGACACTATCCGAGACTATGCAGAGCAGGGTGTAGACTTTATCAGTGTAGGTGCCCTTACGCACTCGGTAAAAGGCCTCGACATGAGTTTCAAAGCATGCGAGTGATTAAAGATTAAATAAAAAATATAAAATATAAAATAAAAAATATTTTTTTATGAAGCGTATTATAATGATGATGGCTCTTGCCGGTGCGATGTGTGTTCAGTCATCACAGGCCTGCACGAACTTTATCGTCGGAAAGAATGCAAGTGCCGACGGTTCTGTGTTCGTGACATATAATGCCGACTCGTATGGAGCATTCATGCCCCTGTATCACTATCCTGCAGCAAAGCATCAGCCAGGAGAGATTCGTAAGGTCTACGAGTGGGACACCAACAAATATCTTGGTGAGATAGCAGAGGCTCCTGAGACATATAATGTCATTGGTAACAGTAATGAGTGGCAGGTGACCATAGGTGAGACCACCTTCGGCGGACGTCATGAGATGGCCGACTCTACAGGTATCATCGACTATGGCTCACTTATCTATATTACACTTCAGCGAGCAAAGACAGCCCGCGAGGCCCTGAAGATCATGACATCGCTCGTTGAACAGTATGGCTATTACTCTGAGGGTGAGACCTTCTCTGTAGCCGACAAGGATGAGGCATGGATGTTGGAGATGATGGGCTGCGGTCCTGATCGTACAAAGTCTCCTGAGCGTACAGTATGGGTTGCGGTACGTATCCCTGACAATGCTATTGCTGCTCACGCTAACCAGAGTCGTATCACCAAGTTCCTCGATGGCCGTTACACTAAGGTCAAGATGAAGGACCTGATGAAGAAATACCCTGTCAATGGCAAGAAGCCCGTGCCCAATCTGATGCTGTGCTCAGACAATATAATAAGGTATGCGCGTACTATGGGCTGGTATGATGGCCCAGATGCCGACTTCAGCTTCAATGCCGCATACGCAGAACCTGACTTCTCCGGACGTCGTTACTGCGAGGCTCGTGTATGGAGTTTCTTCAATCGTTTCAGCGATGACTTCTCAGAATATGTGCCTTATGCTATGGGTATTGAGAAGGATGCTAAACCCATGCCTCTGTGGATCATCCCTAACAAGGCCGTTAGCCTTCAGGATCTTCGTGATGCCATGCGCGACCACTATGAGGGTACTCCTTTTGCTCTCGACTCAGACATAGGTGGCGGACTCTTCGAGATGCCATATCGTGTGTCTCCCTTGTCATTCAAACTCGATGGTAAGGAGTATTTCAACGAGCGTCCTATCTCTACCTTCCAGACAGCATGGTCGTTTATCTCTCAGATGCGTGCCTCTATGCCTCGTGAGGTGGGTGCTTGTTTCTGGTTTGGTAATGATGATGGTAATATGGTGGCTTATACTCCTATGTACAGCGCTATCACCTGTGTGCCTAAGTGTTTCTCTGGCGAGGGTGCCGATGATATCACCTTCTCTATGGACAATGCCTTCTGGGTATGCAACTGGGTTAGCAACATGGTTTATCCCCGTTACTCAATGATGTTCCCCTCGCTGAAAGCCGTGCGCGACTCTCTCGATGCCTCATACGATCGTCTGCAGCCTGAGATAGAGGCTAAGGCCCTTGCTCTGGCTACTCCAGAGGAGCGTATCGTCATGCTAACAGACTATAGCTGCAAGAAGGGTGATGAAATGATTGCCCGTTGGAAGAAACTGGCTTACCATCTTATCGTGAAATACAATGATATGGTTGTACGTCCGGAAAATGAGGATGGCACCTTCAAGCGTAACCAGTATGGTGGTGGTGCCCGTGTTCAGCGTCCAGGTTATCCTGAGAGATATGCCCGGGAGTTGATTAAGCAGACAGGAACGGATTTGCTGGTTCCAGCAAAATAAAAAATATAAAAACTAAAATAAATTAGGGCCCCGAGTTTCGTCGGAGCCCTATTTATTTAGATTGGGGAAAGATTACTTTCCTTTCTCCATCTGAGCCTTCAGCTGAGCGAGTACGTCGAGATCACCGAGTGTGGTGCTTGCTGCAACGTTCTCAATCTTTGGAGCCTCGTCCTTCTTAGCGCGTGGTGCCTTCTTGGCAGCTGCCTTCTTCTCCTCACGAGCGGGATCCTCGAAGGTACGGCTGTGAGAGAGGATGATACGCTTAGAATCCTTGTTGAACTCGATAACCTTGAATGGGAGAGTCTCACCAGCCTGAGCCTGTGAACCGTCTTCCTTCTGCAGGTGCTTTGGAGTAGCAAAGCCTTCAACATTTTCGTCGAGAGCAACAACGGCGCCCTTCTCGAGCAGCTCAGTGATTTTTCCCTCGTGAACAGAACCAACAGTGTACTTATCCTCGAATACATCCCATGGATTATCCTCGAGCTGCTTGTGACCGAGTGAGAGACGACGGTTCTCCTTGTCGATATCGAGAACGATAACCTCGATAGAGTCGCCCACCTTTGTGAACTCTGAAGGATGCTTTACCTTCTTTGTCCATGAGAGGTCGCTGATGTGGATCAGACCATCTACACCCTCCTCGAGCTCTACAAATACACCGAAGTTGGTGAAGTTGCGAACCTTTGCAGTGTGCTTGCTGCCAATAGGATACTTAGCCTCGATGTTCTCCCATGGATCCTCGCGGAGCTGCTTGATACCGAGTGACATCTTACGCTCGTCGCGATCGAGAGTCAGGATTACTGCCTCTACATCCTGTCCAACGCTCAGGAACTCCTGAGCTGAACGCAGGTGCTGGCTCCAAGACATCTCAGAAACGTGGATGAGACCCTCAACGCCTGGCTGTACCTCAACGAATGCACCGTAGTCAGCAATAACTACAACCTTACCAGTGACGTGGTCACCAACCTTCAGGTTAGCATCGAGAGCATCCCATGGGTGAGGAGTGAGCTGCTTCAGACCAAGAGCGATGCGCTTCTTCTCGTCGTCGAAGTCGAGGATAACGACATTTATCTTCTGGTCGAGCTCTACTACCTTGTGAGGATCGTCTACGCGGCCCCAAGAGAGGTCTGTGATGTGGATAAGTCCGTCAACACCACCGAGGTCGATGAATACACCGTAAGAAGTGATGTTCTTAACTGTACCCTCGAGGATCTGACCCTTCTCGAGCTTACCGATGATCTCCTTCTTCTGCTGCTCGAGCTCCTGCTCGATGAGAGCCTTGTGAGAAACAACTACGTTACGGAACTCCTGGTTGATCTTCACGATCTTGAATTCCATTGTCTTACCTACGAACTGGTCGTAGTCACGTATTGGGTGAACGTCAATCTGGCTTCCAGGAAGGAATGCCTCGATACCGAACACGTCAACAATCATACCACCCTTAGTGCGGCACTTGATGTAACCCTGTACGATCTCCTCTGCCTCGAGAGCAGCATTGACACGATCCCAAGATTTGCTCATGCGAGCCTTCTTGTGTGAGAGAATCAGCTGACCCTTCTTGTCCTCTGCACTCTCTACGTAAACTTCTACTACGTCACCGATCTTCAGATCAGGATTGTAGCGGAATTCTGAAGCGGGGATGATACCGTCGCTCTTGTAACCGATGTTGACAACAACTTCCTTCTTGTCAACTGAGATGACCTTACCGTCAACTACCTGATGGTCGGCTACCTTGTTCAGGGTTTCGTCGTAAGCCTTGTCAAGTTCTTCCTTGCTGATGTTGGCACTTGTTCCGTTCTCGAACTCTTCCCAATTGAAATCGTCGAGTGGCTTAACGTTCTTTGTTAAATCTGACATAAATAAATTTTTGCCCCTCGTTTGTTTGTCAGGGCGGGGTCTGCACAGACGTCAGCAGACCATCTTTAAAGGGTTAATAATAGATAGGAGCGGCGCCTGTTCCTGCCCCTATTTCCCCCTACGGGGGACAAAGCGGCTGCAAAGGTACTAAATAATTGATAAATGATAAAGGATAAATGATAAATGACAGACGTGATTTAAGAAAGATTAACTAAATATGAGGTTAAAGAAACTAAAAGAGGGCAAATTCTCACGAACTTGCCCTCCCAAAAGAAACAATACTGTTTTTGATATCTACATTATATAAAAACTTTGTGTTGGTCAAATTAAATATAATGGCTTACACAATGCCCTGAGCCATCATGGCCTTTGCAACCTTCATGAAGCCTGCTACGTTAGCACCCTTCACATAGTTGATGTAGCCGTCAGCCTCTGTACCGTACTTCACGCAGTTCTCGTGAATATCGTTCATGATACGCTTCAGGTAGTTGTCTACCTCCTCAGCGGTCCAGCTCAGACGCTCAGAGTTCTGTGACATCTCAAGACCTGATACTGATACACCACCAGCGTTAGAAGCCTTACCAGGAGAGTAGAGGATCTTAGCGTTCTGGAAGATCTTGATAGCATCGGGCAGGGTAGGCATGTTTGCACCCTCAGCTACTGCGATAACACCGTTGTCAACGAGTGCCTGAGCCTCTTCAGCGTTGATCTCGTTCTGTGTAGCGCAAGGTAGTGCGATGTCGGCCTTTTCAAACCAAGGACGCTTGCCCTCGTAGTACTTAGCTGTTGGGTACTCCTCAACATACTCCTTGATACGTCCACGCTCTACGTTCTTCAGCTCCATGATGTAGTCGAGCTTAGCGCGGTCGATACCGTCTGGATCGTAGATGTAACCGTCAGAGTCAGACATTGTCAATGGTGTAGCACCGAGCTGCAGACACTTCTCGGCAGCATACTGTGCAACGTTACCAGCACCAGAGATCAACACCTTCTTACCCTTGATGTCGATGCCGCGAGTAGCGAGCATAGAAACGAGGAAATATACTGTACCGTAACCGGTAGCCTCAGGACGGATGAGTGAACCACCGAAGGGGATACCCTTACCAGTGAGCACACCCTGGAACTGGTGAGTGAGCTTCTTGTACTGTCCGAAGAGGTAACCAACCTCACGGCCACCTACACCGATGTCACCGGCAGGAACGTCCTCATCAGGACCGATCACGCGATAGAGCTCATTCATGAATGCCTGGCAGAAACGCATTACCTCAGCGTCGCTCTTGCCACGTGGTGAGAAGTCTGAACCTCCCTTTGCACCACCCATAGGAAGTGTGGTCAGTGAGTTCTTGAAAGTCTGCTCGAATGCGAGGAACTTCAGGATACCCAGGTTTACACTCTTGTGATAACGCAGACCTCCTTTGTATGGACCAATGGCGTTGTTGTGCTGGATACGGTAACCCATGTTTGTCTGAACGTTACCCTTATCGTCAACCCATGTGATACGGAATTCACATACTCTGTCGGGGATACACAGACGCTCGATGAGGTTTGCCTTCTCGAACTCTGGGTGCTTGTTATACTCCTCCTCGATAGTTGGAAGAACCTGACTAACTGCCTGGATGTACTCAGGCTCATTTGGGAAGCGCTGCTTCAACTGCTCTACAACTTGTGCTGCATTCATAATCTTTTTTCTTTTTTTGTTGTTATACTTAACTTAATTCTTTTTATTTTTAATTTCTGGTTGCAAAATTACACGGAAAACTTGTAATCTCCAAACAATCTGATAAAAAAATCGCGTAAACGCTTACGTTTTGTTACTTAATTGACATAAATCAATTCAAAAGGTTAGCAAGTGTGGCTTTACACGTGTCCGAACACAACCTGCCACAAAAAGAGAGCCAGGCAGCATCCTCATGCCCCTGGCTCCCCATATTTTTTATTTTATATTTTTTATTTCTATATTTATAAATAAGGTGTAGCCCTTATTTATTTTCCGCTCAGTTTCTTCTTGATCTTATCCACATAGGCATCGATAGTAGCTACAGCCACGATGTTAAGCACGTCTCGCACTGATGCTCCGAAGTCAACGAAGTGGATAGGTTTATTCAGTCCCATCTGTATCGGGCCGATGATCTCAGCGTCGGACCCCAGCATCTGCAGCATCTTATACGATGAGCGTGCAGAGGTGAGGTTAGGGAATACGAGGGTGTTGACCTTCTTACCCTTCAGACGCGTGAATGGATACTCCTCGTCGCGCAGTTCGTCGTCGAGGGCGAATCCCAGCTGCATCTCTCCGTCGATAGGCAGGTCAGGATAGAGTTCCTGCATCTTTGCCACTGTGTCCTTCACCTTCATGGCACCGTCGCTGGTGTTACTACCGAAGTTAGAGTGGGATACAAGTGCGATGACAGGCTTCTCGTTGAAGAATCTGACTGCAGTTGCAGCGAGCTTCGAGATGTCGAGCAGGATGTCGCGGTCAGGATTCTCGTTTACGAGGGTGTCGGCGATATAGTATGTACCCTTAGGAGAGTTGATGATGTGCATAGCTCCGAAGTGCTTGTATTCCGGACGGATACCGATCACCTCGTTAACAACCTTGATGGTGTTGGAGTACTTGGTATACAGACCAGTGATAAAGGCATCGGCCTCGCCAGTCTCAACCATCATCATTCCGAAGTAGTTACGCTCAAACATCTTATCGTTGGCCTCCTGGAATGTATATCCCTCTCTTTTGCGCTTCTCCGTGAGGATGCGTGCATAGCGCTCACGACGCTCCATCTCCGACGGATGACGCAGGTTAACGATATCGATACCGTCGAGGTTGAGGTCGAGTTTCTTAGCGAGCTTGGCAATCACCTCGTCGTTGCCCAACAGGATAGGCTGACAGATACCCTCTGCCTTTGCCTGAACGGCAGCCTTGAGCATTGTTGGGTGAACGGCCTCTGCGAACACCACTCTCTGTGGATGAGCGGCAGCGGTGGCGTAGAGCTTCTGTGTGAGCTTTGTCTCCTGACCCAGCAGCACGCTGAGTGAGTTCTTATATTCGTCCCAGTCTTCGATGGTCTTTCTTGCAACACCGCTCTCGATGGCAGCCTTGGCCACAGCTGAGCTCACCTCTGTGATGAGTCGTGGGTCAACGGGCTTCGGAATGAAGTAGTTACGTCCGAAGGTGAGGTTGTTTACCTTGTATACATCGTTCACCACGTCGGGCACGGGCTTCTTTGCGAGGTCTGCGATGGCGTGAACGGCAGCGAGTTTCATCTCCTCGTTGATGGCAGTAGCGTGTACGTCGAGTGCACCTCGGAAGATGTATGGGAATCCGATAACGTTGTTTATCTGGTTTGGATAGTCAGTACGACCTGTTGACATCAGCACGTCGGGACGAGCCTCCATAGCTTCTTCGTATGATATCTCAGGCACGGGGTTGGCAAGAGCGAAGATCACTGGGTCTTTCGCCATTGACTTTACCATATCCTGTGAGAGCACGTTACCCTTCGAGAGTCCAACGAACACGTCGGCATCCTTCACTGCCTCTGCGAGGGTGTGGATGTCGGTACGTGTGGTGGCAAAGAATTTCTTCTGTTCGTTGAGGTCCTGACGCTCAGTAGAGATGACGCCCTTAGAGTCGAGCATCACGATGTTCTCCTTCTGAGCACCGATGGCCATATAGAGCTTCGTACAACTGATGGCAGCTGCACCTGCACCGTTGACTACAATTTTCACCTTCTTGATGTCCTTACCGATCACCTCCATAGCGTTTTTCAGTCCAGCTGCAGAGATGATGGCTGTGCCGTGCTGGTCGTCGTGCATAACGGGGATGTCGAGGGTCTTCTTCAGACGGTCCTCGATATAGAAGCACTCAGGAGCCTTGATGTCCTCGAGGTTGATACCTCCGAAGGTGGGGGCGATGCGCTCCACAGCCTCACAGAACTTCTCTGGGTCTTTCTCGGCCACCTCGATGTCAAACACGTCGATGCCGCCGTATATCTTGAAGAGCAGACCCTTACCCTCCATCACCGGCTTACCGCTCATCGCACCGATGTCGCCCAGTCCGAGCACTGCGGTACCGTTGGAGATTACAGCCACGAGGTTACCTTTGTCGGTATACTTATAGGCATTGTTTGAATCTTCCTGAATCTCAAGACATGGGAATGCCACACCAGGTGAGTAAGCTAACGAGAGGTCGGTTTGGGTTCTGTAGGCCTTGGTTGGTTTCACCTCAATCTTACCAGGTCTTCCGCTCTCATGATATTCGAGAGCTGCTTCTTTTGAAATCTTTACCATAGAGTGTATTATTATTGTAATTTTTGTGTAATCGGCTGCAAAGATACAAAATAAATATGAAACGCGCGTGATGCGAACGGATTTTTTTTCTAACTATCTGATATAGATATAAAAAAACAGGCATCCAAATCGGATGCCTGCATTTTATGGTTGTATATTGGATAACCAATGATTATTCTTCTGTATACCACCAGCCGGGAACGCTCTGCTTCTCAGACTGCCATGGTGTGAGAGGTGTAATATCGGTAGCAACGATCATAGGAACATCACCCTTCTTCGGGAAGGTAATGGTATAGAAACCGGTGCTGTTGCCCTGGCGCTCAACATTGATAGAGATGTTGTTGTTGGCTGGAATCCATCCGGTAACGTCGAATTCAGCCAGCACTTTGTTCTCCTCGATTTCCGTGCCGTTCCAACCAGTGTTCAGCATGTCTGTAGAAGCATATCCGTTCTCGCTCTTCGTCCAAGACTTGTTACCAATTGTCAGTGTGAAGTCTCTTGTACCACCCATAGCGCGGATAATGGCCTTCTGCTTACGAGAACCATCAATCTCTGTTTTGTGGTCGAACACTTTCTGACCATTTGCAGCAATGTTATAGTAAATCTGATTCTTATATTCCTCTACCACGTCAACTACAACATCGTTGAAGTCGAAGTCGTTGGTAGCACCAAGGTCCTCGATCAGATAACGCTTACCTGCGGTAACGGTTTCTACGTCAACGTGAGTGATAGGAGGAGCGGGCTTACCATACATCATGAATACGAGATCCTCGTAGTCTCTATCACCGGTACTGGTGATTTCGGCATCTTCACAACCAATGAAGGTCACATTTTCAGCTGTATACTCATTCGCAAGAGCTGCAGGTATCTGAATACCCTTCAATGCCAACATCTGATAGTTGAGAGAGGTCAGGATTCTTGGATCCAGACTGACATACTGATGTCCTACTACTTTCCATTTATAACCATTCTTCCAATTTTTATAATCATTTTCGTTATCCCATACTCTCAAGTAGAAATACATCTTTGCATTTTCTGGGTAGTTATTGAAAGTATAGGTATGTGACTTAACCTCGTAGACGGGTTTTGAATTTCCGTCGGTCATGCCGGTATTAGTTGGCTTTTTGTAGTTACGGTCAGATTCATAATTCTTATACTCAATATCGTACTTTTCCCAAATCACCTTATCATTGCTAATACCATCTACGTGCATGCAAAGCTGCCAGTAGTAGCCAGCCTGCCCCTGGAAGATGGGAACGATGGTGAATGAATTACCAGGCACTTCCATATAGAATGGGCTGCCCTTCAAATAGTTATTAGAACCTGCCTTCAGGTTTGTGGTCACCCAACTTAAAACATTGCTCTGGATGATAATGTCGTTACCCTTAGTCATAGTAGGATTGCCGGCTCTTGTAGCACGTGTAGTAGCAGCACTTGCACTTGAACCCAGGCTGGAAATGGGATTCATGGTTGTGTAGTCCCAAGTCATTTCAGAGTCAATTTCGCCATATTTCTTGACGAAATTGCTTTCATACTCAGATCTTACCTGATTCACTGCTGCCTGAGCTGCAGCCTCAGCATCGACAGTAAGATCCTTAGAACAGGAAGTAAAAGCAATGCCCATTACGGCCATGCTTCCCATCATAAATAATTTCTTTGCTTTCATAAATTTTTTGAAAAGATTTTAATAACTTATATTTGGTTGACTTTATTCGACTGCAAAAATACTAAGAATTATCAAATTACACAATGTATTTGTGTGATTTTAGTATAATTTAACATTTAGCCAAAGATGGTCGTCTATTTCTGACAACCACCTCTTTACTTGACTTATCTCAAGAAATTGTTGAGGCGGCAATAATTAGTGTGTTAAAAACACTATTTTGACGATTAAATTTACTAACTTTGCGCCAACAAAAATTAATTAAACCATTTAAATATCTTTTAAAGCAAAATGAACACAAAATTCATGACTATTGCCATGTCTATGGCACTGCTGGGCACAGTATCATGCTCAAAGAACGATCTTTTTGAAGAAAACAAAAGCATTCTCGCAGAGCAGGAGAAGACTGAGTACGCCACAAATTATGTGAAGCAGTATGGTGCAATCGATTCCAATCAGTCTTGGGATTTTTCAAGTATTTCAAACGCTCCGGCTGCTACTCGTGCAGGTGAGTCGTTAAGCTGTAGAAATCTCAACCCCCTCACAGATTTTATCCTGCGTTTCATTGATGACGATTTAGATCAAGTGAAATCAGCGATAAACAATGCTGAGGTAAAAACATTTAATCCATATTTGTCTGTAGATTTGTTTCCAGCCTATAGCAACGTAGTAAATAAAAATGGCGCAACCTATTATAAATTAGCAGTATGCTACAATGATGAAAAAGAGGTTGTTTCTGTAGAAGGTGTAGGCCTTAAAAATGGATGGAGCACTTTAGGACGTTTGGGAAAAGAGATCAACTCAAAGTCACTGACCACTGCAAGTAATGTTTACTGGTCGTTATATCCTACACAGGGAACTTTATTAGGAGAGGCTTTAATTGGTGAAAACATTATCGGCGGCACAGCTGCGGATTACAAGATCGACACCTACAAGGAGTTCAAAGTCAACGGTAGAACATATTGGGGTTTCCGCAAAGGTGCTAACGGCAGTTATTCTGATCTGATCTGTATGGTAAGAAATATCGATCCTGTAAGACCTATAGAGAAGCGCTATATGATCGAGGACCTTGGCTCTAAGAAGGATTTCGACTTCAACGATGTCGTAGTTGACGTTATTCAGGCTATCGACGGTTCTCAGAAGGCTATCATCCGTGCTATGGGTGGTACAATCGACTTCACTCTGACGATTGGTAACACAGTGTGGAGCAAGGGTGTTCAAGGCGTAGCTGCTGGATACAAAGTTGAGACAATGTATAATACAGAGAATCCTAAGTGGGATGACGTTTTGGTTGAATTCCCTGTTCAGGGTTGGAATCCAAGCACTAACAATGTTACTTTAACGGCTAAAAGCCTGACTAACGAAGATGTGATTCTCTCTATCCCATTCCCAAGAGTTGGCGAGGTTCCAATGATCATCGCATTAGACACATTTGTTGACTGGCAGAAGGAGAGAGTATCGCTTCCTAAGGACTGGTGGGTTCCTGTAGAGGAGGAGACCGAAGCTGCAGAATAAGCTGAGTAAGATTCTACTTGAATTAATATAATAAAGGCTGCCGGATGATTAATTTCACTCCGGCAGCCTTTTGTTTAGAGATTGCTAACTCCCAGACAACTTGTTGCTCCGAGGGCTGTGAGAATAGCTGTTGCGATGCTCGCCACGAGCTGCACGATCCACTTGATGGTTTCCTTCTTCGTCATGATACGCCTCCTTCCTTTCCGTTACGTTTATCATTTATCCTTTATCCTTTATCATTTCTAAAGGTCAATTGCCCGTTTCGAAACCGCCGCTACCTACGTTGCTGCCGTTCTTGGTGAACACCTTAGTAGCTGCCTCGCTGGATTCACCATCCTTGATGGCGATAGCCTTAACGGTTGTCGTATCAGTCAGTGTGATAGCAGTATCATACAGTGTGCTCTCTGCGTTAGGAGCGGTACCATCTGTGGTATACCTTATCTCCGCGCCATCAGGACCACTAATCGTCACCTCTGTACTCTCATCGAATGGTGTTGCTCCATCAATCACCGGTGCCTCTACGCTTGCGGTCTCTGAGCCATTACCTGATCCGCTCTCAGAGCCAGTGCCGTTCTGCTCGTTCTCGTTGTCCTCCACGGTACCATCGTCGGTCGATGTAACACGCTTCACATCCTTGCCGTCGCGGTCGTAACAGGTAATCTGCACGGCAGTCTTGGCCAGTTCCTCCTTCAGGTCCACGTCTGGAGTGAAGATGATGCGTCGGCTTGAGATAAGACCGGCCTTCACCTTGTTTACGTCGGCCACGCTCTTGGCGCGCAGGCCGAATCGCATGGTGCCCAGTCCTGGCAGAGCCACGCTGTGACCCTCTGTTGCCCATGCCTTGATTACCTCTCCGGCTGCATCCCAGCAAGCCTGCATCACGCCTCGGCTTACGCCTGAGCGGAGGGCAGCCTCCTTGATCACCTTGTCCTGTGCGAGAGCTGTGTAGAGCTCAGGCATCATCACGTAGCGGTAAGTGCCCGCATACTTTCCAATGTTCTGGTACTGTTCCTTTGCTTTTACTTTTAGTGCCATAATCTTGTGTTTTTAATGGTTTTTGACTAAAGGTTCTGGTCTAACGGTGCTAGCTTCCGTCTCCATCTTCCTTATCAATTTTGGATTGCCATCTGCACCCCTCCACTCAACTTTTTCATCTCTCCCGTGGGCGAGAAAAATTTCTCTCGTGGGAGCGCAAATTTTCATCCTCATTGACGTTGCAAAGGTACAAAAAATAGAGATGCAAAACAAGCCTTTTTCAAGTTCTTTTCTGATTTATTTCAAGTGTTAAAATGTAAAATATTAAAAATCTTCGTTTGACGCAGTGACGCGGTTACGCAGTTACGCAGTTTCATTTGCTCTTGTCGAAGTTTCCCCAATATGTGGATTTCTATATATATTATATTAATATATTATAATATATTATATAATATAAATTATACCCCATAAGAATCCGCCACTATCTGAAAAAACTAATGCAACGGTGTAACTGCGTCACAGCGTAACACCGTTGGGTAAGGGAAGTCACAAATTGTGACCTCCAATCCAAGCCATAATGATGGCGCAAAGATCTTGATGTCGCAAAATGCGACATCAAATTTTGCGAAAATGGGCTTAAGAAGGCCACCTTATGCTTTCACCCGAAACGGCATTGGAATGCTTAGTAGCGTCCTCAGGTCTGAGACAGCCGTTGGTGTCAACATTCTCATTATGCGTGCCTTTACTGCAGATGAGCTGCTCATCGAGGTGCGTGGCTCGAGAGTGTGGGCGCATTTCGCAGTACGGCCGAAGAACAACCGCAGGAAGATACTCTTCGATGTAAAATAACGAATTATAAGTCTGAAAGTTTGGAGATATGGATAAAATGATGTATCTTTGCATGTCGAAAAAAAGAATAAAGATGAAAGAGTTAAGAGATCTTACAATGCAGGTGTGCGAGGTGGCCCGTCAGGCTGGAAGCTATATAAGAAGTGAACGCGCGAGATTCAGCGTTGACAAGGTGGAACGCAAACATGCCCATGACTACGTGTCGTATGTAGACAAGGGGTCGGAGCAGATGATTGTAGGGAAGTTACGCGAGCTGTTGCCTGAGGCTGGATTTATCACTGAGGAAGGTCTGGCTACCCACAGCGACGAACAGATGCTATGGGTGGTAGATCCGCTCGACGGCACCACTAACTTCATTCACGGCTTTGCTCCCTATGCCGTATCCATAGCACTGATAAGAGGAAAGAAGATACTCATCGGTGTGGTGTATGAGATATGTGCCCAGGAATGTTTCTATGCCTGGCAGGGCGGAGGAGCATTTGTGGAAGTGGGGGATGAGTGTGAGCCTCTGCATGTGGGCAAGAGCGAGATTGGCGACGCGCTGCTCTGTTTGCAGCTGCCTTACAACAGCGATGCCTATAAGCCGGTGATAAAGAAGCTGATAGACCGGTTCTACGGCAATGTGGGCAGCATACGCATGATAGGCTCTGCGGCGATGGCTCTCTGTTATGTGGCTGCGGGAAGACTCGATGCCTATGCGGAGCGGTACATCGGACAGTGGGACTATATGGCGGGAGCTCTTATAGTGATGGAGGCCGGCGGAAGGGTTACCGACTATGGCGGAAGCGATGACTTCACAGAGGGCGACAGCGTGGTGGCTACAAACGGTAAGGTTCACGATACGTTGTTGGAGGCGGTAAGAAACGCTTGAAATGATAAGAAATGGCATGTGACAGATGCCATTTTTTTATAATCCTTTGGTCGTATCAAGATTATTTAGTACTTTTGCACACCAAAATTGTGGAAGTAATGAAGAAACTCACTATATTTCTGGCCTTTTGCATTGCTCTGATGGCAGCAGGCGACGCTTTCGGCCAGCGAACAAAAAAGAACAGACGCCGCGCACGACAGAAGACCCACAAGGTGGTGAAGAATAAGAAGAAGACGAAGGCGAACAAGAAATCTGCCAAGAAGACAGCGGTATTGAGACCCGCTCCTATCATAAACTACGAGGACAGCGACTACAACCCATACCTGATGTGCGAAGACACATGCGAACATGTGCATGGCATAGACCTGAGCCACTATCAGGGAGAGGTGTTCTGGGAGACTGTCGGAGAGAATACGAAGATGGCCTACGTGTATCTGAAGGCTACTGAGGGCGGTGACCGTATCGACGCCAGGTATGAGAGAAATATCGAGCTGGCTCACCGCTATGGACTCAAAGTGGGGTCGTACCACTTCTTCCGTCCGAAGACCCCACTGCATCTGCAGCTGGTGAACTTCACTACACAGTGCAGACCCGGAGAACAGGACCTCATACCGATGATAGACGTCGAGACAACTGGAGGACTGCCTCTGGAGCAGTTTCAGGACTCGCTGATCACATTCCTCGGGATGATAGAAGAGACTTATCATCAGAAGCCGTTGGTGTATACCTTCAGGAACTTCTATAACAAACACCTCGTGGGACAATTAAACGACTACCAGCTGATGGTGGCGATGTATACTGAAGAGGAACCGGTGCTGGCCGACGAGAAGGATATCTGCATGTGGCAGTACACGGGAAAAGGCAGAATCGTTGGTGTGAACGGATATATCGACAAGTCGAGGTTTCTTGGGAGACACGGACTGAAGGAAATACGGTTCAGGCACTGACAAATAAAAAATATAAAATAAAAAATAATGCGATGATTATAAAGTGTCCGGAATGCGGTCATCAGGTTAGCGATCGCGCAAAGATATGCCCTTCCTGCGGCATCGAAATAGCAGGGAAGTTAGTACGTTGTCCTGATTGTGGAGAGATAATCTTCAAGGACGAGCGTGAGTGCCCTAATTGTCATTGCAGCATAAATGCTGCAGCGCCTGACACAACTGACGATTATGCTTTGACTCCAGAGGTACCACAGACACAAGGTCCTGTCGGACACGGGGAACCAAAGAAGAAAAGTCATACGATACTATGGTCGACGGTTATCGTGGCCTTTGTGCTGGCGCTGATAATCGTGTTCTTGGGTATTTACTTCTTCCAGAAGTCACAGCAGGAGAACGAGCTGCGTGCCTATGAGAATGCGATGATGAGCAGCGAACCCGCTGTGCTGCAGAATTTCCTCGACATGTATGTCGACGCCTCTGTGGCTCACCGTGACTCTGTGAAGGCTCATCTGGAGATTCTGAAGAAGGTGGACCGCGACTGGGACAATGCTGTAAAGAGTAAGTCGAAGGCTGCCCTCCAGCTCTTCATCGACCGCAACCCCGACAATATTCATATCCTTGAGGCTAAGCTGATAATCGACTCTCTCGATTTCGACGCTGCAAAACTGGAGGACTCGATGGATTCATATCAGAAGTATATGGACTCGCATCAGCAGGGACAGTATTACGACGAGGCCGCCAATGCCTACGACAGACTGCGCGAAGAGGCAGAGATAAAGCGTCGCCAGGCTGTACAGGACTCAATACAGAAGGCTCAAGAGGCTGCCGCAGCTGCTGAGTCAGTAGCGCCAGCTCAATAAAAATATTTTATTCCTCTATATGGGATAGGGAGTGGGCGAATGAGGCGAAGAAGTTTGTGAGCGTCTCTGAAGGATAATAACGGAAGTATCGTGCACTACGGCGTATATGCCCGAGCATGGCACTTCCGTTTGTCGTATGCACAATGACGTCGCCTTCTTCCTTGGATAGATAGAAGTAGAAGTCTTTTACTCGGGTGTTGGCAAACTCCATCAGTTCCTGGGCGATGAGCTCGGTTCGCTTGTCGTCTTTCTCAGCAGCGAAGGATATCTCTTCACGCGAAACCCCCAGCAGTAGTATCAGCAGCGAGGCTTCAAGACGTGCCACAGGCTGGAGCTTCAGACTCTTTAACCACTTCTCGAGAAGGGTGGCATCACAGCCGCTGCCGTCGGTACGGAGGAAGGTGCCGAGTTCGATAAGCTGACGCACGGGCACTCCCTCGTTGAGGATATGTCGTGAGATACGTATAATCATCAGCAGCATCTGACGACTCTTGATGTCGGATTCCTCATCATCGAGCACGGACTGGAGCTTACGGTTGAGGATGGGGTTGGTGAGATGGTCGGCACGAAGGAACTCATCTTCCTCGGCATCATCATTACGCGGGTTCTTACGGATACCGTCGATGGTCTTCTCCCATTGGGCCCACTGGGCATCGGAAAGATGAAGGAAAAACTGTTCGCGGCAGCGCATCAGGCCGTCGTAGGCATATCCCGCCACATCGTGCATCACTGCCAACTGGTATAGCTTCTGCCATTTGAATACAGACATCGGCTCGAGCTGTTCCTTACTCTCAAAGGCTCCAGAACGGAGAAGACGGAAGAAATTACGCTGTATGATGTTCATGAACTTTGAGCTTTAAACTTTATGAATACCTGCGGGGATAACGTAAGAAGATGGAGAGAAGTGCTGCTATGCCTATCGCCATGGGATAATATAAATAAGGTATGATGTTTGCTGGATTGAGCGCTGCAAGTCCTGAAGCCATAAGCAACTGGGCACCATAGGGGATGAGTCCCTGTACGGCACAGGAGAAGGTATCGAGGATAGAGGCGGCTTTCTTGTTGTCGACTCCATACTTGTCGCCTATCTGTTTGGCGATGCCTCCAACGGTGATGATGGCAACGGTATTGTTTGCCGTACACACATCCACCATTGCAACAAGGGCTCCGATGCTTAGTTCGGCACCACGTTTGCCATGAACATGTCGGGTCATGCGACGGATGATGAAGTCGATGCCGCCCTGTTGTTTTATCAGCTCGAGCATGCCTCCTGCCATCATGGTGATTATTATAAGCTCACCCATACCGATGATGCCGTCGCCCATAGACTGCATCCACCCGAAGATGTCGAAGGAGCCTGTCATAAGTCCGATGATGCCTGTGAGGGCAATTCCGAGAGTGAGTACCGCCATGACGTTCATTCCGAATACTGCTGTAATAAGTACAGCGAGGTAGGGTATGACCTTCACCCACTGCACGTCGGCTATCTCCTGTGGGGCGCTGATATCTGAGCCCATGAAGAAATAGACGATGAGTATCACTATCGCAGCGGGAACGACGATGAACGAGTTGACGCGGAACTTATCCGAGAGTCGGCACCCCTGTGTGGATGTGGCCACGATGGTGGTGTCGGAGATAAACGAGAGGTTGTCGCCAAAGAAAGAGCCGCCCACGACTACTGCCGTCATCAGGGCTACGTCGGTCCCCGTCTGTTGTGCCACTCCAGCGGCGATAGGTGTTAGGGCTACGATGGTACCTACACTCGTGCCTACGGATATGGAGATGAAACAGGCGGCCACGAAGAGCCCTGCGAGCAACATCTGCGGGGGTAGGAGAGAGAGGGTGAGGTTTACTGTTGCATCGATGCTGCCCATCATCTTTGCGGAGTTGGCAAAGGCCCCGGCGAGGACGAAGATCCAGACCATCAGCATCATCTGTCCCGTGGCTGCTCCACGACTGAAGATGTCTATCCTCTCGCGCAGCGGACGGCCCCCGTGGATTATCACCGCATAGATGCTCGACACCATGAAGGCCACAGTGATAGGCACCTTGTAGAAGTCACCAGCAATGATGCTGGTGACTAAATACAATACGATGAACACCCCAAGGGGTGATAATGCTATAAGGCCTTTCTTCATTTACAGGGTAACTCCGTTTTTGAAGATTGAAATCTCACGATAGTCATTCTCCTCGTTGCGGGCTTTCTCGCCACTGGCAACAGCAAGGACCTTGTCGATGAACTCTGGTACGAGCTCCTTCATGGTACGACCCTCAACGAGCTGTCCTGCAGAGAAGTCCACCCAGTTGGGCTTGTTCTTTGCAAGTGTTGGGTTGGTGGCAATCTTCATCGTGGGAACGAAGGTGCCGAAAGGTGTACCGCGACCAGTGGTGAAGAGCACAATATGACATCCGCAAGAGGCGAGGGCGGTGGATGCAACGAGGTCGTTGCCAGGGGCAGAGAGTAGGTTCAGACCCTTGTTCTCCAAACGGTCACCATATTCCATAACACCACTTACTGGAGCCTTACCACACTTCTGGGTACATCCCAGAGCCTTATCCTCAAGAGTAGAGATACCTCCGGCCTTGTTGCCTGGAGATGGGTTCTCGCCTACAGGCTCTCCGTGGGAGAGGAAGTAGTTCTTGAAGTTGTTGATCATTGATACCGTCTGATTGAAGAGCTCCTCTGTACGGCAACGGTTCATAAGAATCGTCTCGGCACCAAACATCTCTGGTACCTCGGTCAGAACACTTGTACCACCCTGAGCCACGAGCCAGTCGCTGAACTCTCCCACGAGAGGATTAGCTGTGATGCCGGAGAAACCGTCGGAACCACCGCACTTCAGCCCTACACGCAGCTGACTTACTGGTACTTCCTCACGCTTGTCATTCTTGGCGATATCATAGAGCTCTCTAAGGATCTGCATGCCAGCCTCTACCTCGTCGCCCTCGACACGCTGGGTTACGAGAAGCCTGATACGGTCTTTGTCGTAGTCGCCAAGCATGGCCATGAAGTCTTCGGGCTGGTTGTTCTCACAGCCGAGACTCAACACGAGTACTGCTCCTGCATTTGGGTGCAGACAGATATCGCGGAGCACCTTACGGGTGTTCTCATGGTCTTCTGAGAGCTGAGAGCATCCGTAGTTATGATGCCAGGCATAGACGCTGTCAATACCCTTAAGCCCTGTCTCCTTGCGGAGATTCTCTGCGAGCTTTTCTGCAATGCCGTTGACACAGCCTACGGTAGGTACAATCCATATCTCATTACGTACACCTACATCACCGTTCTTACGTTTGTAGGCCTTGAAGGTACGGTTCTCCTTTGCAATGCTCAGTTCCTCGCCAACGGGCTGATAGGTGTATTCGAGAGTGCCTGAGAGGTTGGTCTTGAGGTTGTTCTCGTTAACCCAGTCACCGGCCTTGAGGTCCTGGCGTGCATGACCGATGGGGTATCCGTATTTGATGATATCCTCACCTTCCTTCACGTCTTTGATGAGCACCTTGTGTCCTGCAGGCGTGTCCTGGTTCAGGGCGATGCTAAAGCCATCGACTTCAATAATCTCTCCCTTTTTCTTCGGCTGCAGACATACTACGACGCTGTCGGCCGGATTAATCTTCAAATAAGTAGCTTGTTCCATAATGTATTTGTTTTAGTTTATATTGCTGTTCTGCGATAGAAATCTACGTTTTCCTTCGTGAGGATCTCGATGGGCATGTAGTTTACGGGATTTACGGCGCGCTTAAGCACTACAGCCTCAAAGAGGGCATTAACACTCGCATAGCCCTGCTGATAAGCATGCTGGGCAATGAGGAAGGAGATGCTGCCCTGACGTATACACTCCTCATTCTTAGGCACCATGTCGTAGCCCATGATCTGGATGTTACGACGATTGCTCTTCTGAAGGAACTCACCTACGATATGCGCCTTGGAGTTGAAGGTGATACAGTGGTGGATACTTGGGTTTGCGGCAAAGAACTTCTCAAGGATTCCGTCGTAGTCTTTCTTCTCTTCGTCGAGAGGAAGGTCTAATTCGACGATCTTGATGTCAGGGAAGTGGTCAACCATATAATGACGGAACCCTGTCTCACGGTTAGCTTGCTGCTTTGAACCTACCTTACCATCGCGGGTCTGTTTAAAGATTGCTATCTCTTTCTCCTTGGCCGCTATGAGCATCAGCATCTTTGCTGCGAAGTATCCGCTGGCGAAAGAGTCCTGACCAAAGAAAGAGAGGGGCTTGAGGTCGGGCATGTAAGAGTCGAGCAGCACATAGGGAATGCCTCTGTCTGTAAGCTTCTCTGTAAACTTCGCTGTCTGCTCGAGTGTTGTCGGCACGATGATAACACCATCAAACTTCTCTGTGAGGAACTCGCGGACCATACGTGTGAAGGCGGCATTGTTGAAGCGCTCGTAATGGATATACTTCAGTTTGATGCCGAAATCCCTACGGAAGTCGGTACATGCCTGAGCACCTTCCTCTACCTCATCCCAGTAAGCTTCCTGCTCGTGCTTGGGGAGTACAATATAAAAAGTGTAACTCTTATTATAAGCGAGGGCAGAGGCGTAAACATTGGGTTTATAGTCCATCTCCTCCAAAGCCTTGTTGACTTTCTCGAGAGCCGCCTTTGATACATTGGGACGATTGTGAAGCACACGGTCTACCGTTCCTACAGACACGCCGGCACGCTCGGCGATATCCTTGATTCTGATGTTGTCTTTTCCCATTTTGGTTGTTTGCATTCAATATTTTGTGCAAAGTTACATGTTTTTTCTTGAACAGCCAAATAATTACGTTACTTTTCTTTTTACCGAAATCGTTTCCGTAAATTTTGTGCTTTTTAATATGATTAAATTTGGTGGTATCAAAAATTATTCCTACCTTTGCGGAGAAAATAAAATTAAGTAGTAATAAATCACTAAAACAAAGAAATTAAAATGGCTAAAATCGTTACATTGGGCGAGATCATGCTCCGCCTTTCTCCACAAGGAAACGATCGTTTCATTCAGAGTGAATCATTCCGCATCATCCCTGGCGGTGGTGAGGCTAACGTAGCTATCTCTGTAGCTAACTATGGCCACGAGGCTTACTTCGTGTCAAAGCTTCCAAAGCATGAGATCGGTCAGATTGCTGTTAATGCAATGCGTCGTTATGGTGTCAACACAGAGTTCATCGCCCGTGGTGGTGACCGTGTAGGTCTGTATTATGCAGAGACAGGTGCTTCTATGCGTCCTTCAAAGGTGATCTACGACCGCGCTCACTCAGCTATCGCAGAGGCAGATCCAAAGGACTTCGACTTCGACAAGATCATGGAGGGTGCTGCATGGTTCCACTGGTCAGGTATCACTCCAGCTATCTCTGACAAGGCAGCAGAACTGACAAAGCTCGCTTGTGAGGCTGCAAAGCGTCATGGTGTTACCGTATCTGTAGACCTCAACTTCCGTAAGAAGCTGTGGACCTCTGAGAAGGCTATCTCTATCATGCGTCCACTGATGCAGTATGTTGACGTATGTATCGGTAATGAGGAGGATGCAGAGCTCTGTCTCGGTTTCAAGCCTGATGCTGACGTAGAGGGTGGTCAGACAGACGCTGCCGGTTACGAGGGAATCTTCAAGCAGATGCGTGAGCAGTTCGGATTCAAGTATGTCGTTTCTACTCTCCGTGAGAGCTTCAGCGCTACATTCAACGGATGGAAGGCTCTTATCTATGATGGTAAGGAGTTCTATCAGTCAAAGCGTTATGAGATCAATCCTATCATCGACCGCGTAGGTGGTGGTGACTCTTTCTCTGGTGGTCTGATTCATGGTCTGCTGACAAAGCCAACACAGGGCGAGGCTCTGGAGTTTGCTGTTGCTGCTTCTGCTCTTAAGCACACTATCAATGGTGACTTCAACCTGGTATCTGTTGATGAGGTTGAGAGCCTTGCTGGTGGTAATGCCAACGGTCGCGTACAGAGATAATTTTTATTAAATACAGAATATATGAAACAGTTTGAATATAAGGTAGTAACGCGACTCGTCGGTGTTGAAAAGAAACTGAATGAACTTGGCTTTGAAGGCTGGGAACTGGTAGCTGTTGAGTGTGGTACTTATTTTTTCAAACGTGAATATAAAGAATAATTATGGCAAAATTTGATAAGTTTCAGGTGATGGCAAAGATTGCCGAAGCACCTATGGTTCCTGTTTTCTACAATAAGGACGTAGAAGTTTGCAAGAACGTCATTAAGGCTTGCTACGAGGGTGGTGTTCGCGCTTTCGAGTTCACCAATCGCGGCGACTTCGCTCATGAGGTATTCGGTGAGCTGTCAAAGTGGGTTCTTAAGGAGTGCCCAGAGCTGGCTCTCGGTATCGGTAGCGTTGTTGATGCTCCTACCGCATCGCTGTACATCCAGCTGGGTGCCAACTTCGTTGTTGGTCCTCTGTTCAACCCCGACATTGCAATCGTATGTAACCGTCGTTGCGTGACCTATTGCCCAGGCTGTCTCACACCTTCTGAGATCGGTAAGGCACAGGAGGTAGGTTGCGACTTCACAAAGGTGTTCCCTGGAGACGTAGTAGGTCCAAACCTCATCAAGGGTCTGATGGCTCCTATGCCTTGGTCTAAGATCATGGTTACTGGTGGTGTAGCTCCTGAGGAGGAGAACCTCACCAAGTGGTTCAAGGCTGGCGTATTCTGCGTAGGTATGGGTTCTAAGCTCTTCCCTTCAGACAAGGTGAAGGCTGGCGACTGGCAGTATATCACAGACAAGTGCAAAGAGGCCTTAGGCTATATCGCTAAGGCACGTGCATAACTGACTTTAATATTTCCCCTTCTGGCTTAAACTGGAAGGGGAACTTTGTTTACATGCGACTCTGGCTATTCATTATATCAACCATACTTATATCAGCATGTTCAAGTACCGACAGACAGACTGTGGACAAGCTGAATTCCAAATCATATGCCTGTCACTATCGTAATGTTGACTCAACAGAATACTATGCAAAGATAGCTTATGATCTCTCTGAAGGATACGACAATGGCAGGGCAGAGGCTCTGAATAATCTCGCCTTTGTGGATATCGTAAAGATGCGTTATATTGATGCAGAGGGACACTTGAATGAAATCGCTGAGATAACTGATAATCAGGTACAACTGCTTATTTCGCATGTTCTGCAGATGCGACTCTGTCAGCGTCGTTCGAATAACAGAATGTTTCATGAATATCGTGAACAGGCAGACAGGACCTTGCGTCGTATATATGAAGAAAGAAACACTCTCTCAGACAGAGATGCAAGTAATCTTCTATATGCAGAGACTGAATATGCTATAGTCAACTCCACATATTATTACTATGTGGGATTAGAGCGACAATCAATAGATGCCCTTCATGCCATCGATGAGAACGAGGTACAGAGAGACACTGCACAGTATCTGAATTATCTTTATAATGTCGGAGCTGGAGGTATAATCACAGAAGGTACACAACAGGAAATCAATCAACGTGAGTTTGATCATCTCATGCGATGTTTCCTGTTAGCACGAAAGGGTGGATATCCGTATTTCGCAGCCAATGCCTTAGAGGCACTCTCAGAACATCTTATGGATGAAGACTATCGTCGTCAACTCATCGATGATAATATGCCAGCTATAAAATTCCTCAATCCTGATGGCTTAGAGGAAGAGATGATACCAGGATGGTTGGCAGAGAGTGCATTGGGTATTTTCATCGAGTATGGCGATGTGTACCAGATAGCAGGAGCTTATCGTACTCTGGCATCATGTTTCCGTCAGATAGGTGATTATGAGTCAACGCTCTATAATCTGGAGCAGGCATTGTCGGACTCTATCATCAATCAGGCACCAGACCTTGTGGCGAGTATCAGGGAACAGTTGAGTGTGGCCTATTCGGCAATGGACAATAAGGAACAGAGTGATATAAACAGAAACATCTACATAGACCTGATGACAGAGACCCGTCAGGACAGACAACTCGAGGCACGTGCAAGTCAGTTGGAGAGTTCTGCAAAACAGCTTAACTTGATGCTTATTGCTGTGGGTGTTGCCATCATATTGCTGTTGTTCTCCCTTTGGCTGTTTAATCATCTGAATAAGAAACAACGTCAGCGTAACCAGTTGGATGATCTTCTGGAACAGCGGCAAGACGAACTGGCAATGGGACGTCTGCGCGTAGAGACCAGTGAGCGGCGTAATCTTGAGCAACGGGCGAGGATATCTCTCGTAAACAGCATCACACCATTCATAGACCGTATCATCCATGAGGTAGACAAAGGTGGCGATATGGAATATGTGGGAGAGCTCATCAATCAGATAAACGACTACAACGATATCCTTACCCAGTGGATACAGCTACGTCAGGGAGAGCTGAATGTAAAGGTGGAAAGTTTTGCCCTTCAGTCGCTCTTTGACATTGTGGCCAAGGGTCGTAAGAGTTTTGAGATGAAGGGTATCACCCTCGATGTCAAAGACACCACTGCTCAGGTGAAGGCCGACAGGGTGCTCACGCTCTTCATGCTTAACACCCTTACGGATAATGCGAGGAAATTTACTGCCGCTGAGGGAAGGGTAGAACTCTCTGCCTCTGAGACACCTGACTATGTTGAGATATCCGTATCCGATACAGGACAGGGTATGACAGAGGAACAGCTTGCACATCTCTTTGATGCCAAGCCAATCATCGATGAAGACAGCAACTCCATAAGACGAGATGTACAAACCTCTCATGGTTTCGGACTACTGAACTGTAAGGGAATAATCGAGAAATACCGTAAGTTGTCGAATATCTTCAGTGTGTGTAAGATATCTGCCGAGAGTACTATCGGCAAGGGATCACGTCTGTATTTCAGACTTCCCAAAGGTGTGCTCCGTACATTGCTGGTATTTGCATTTATCCATTATCCTCTGTCTTTTGTCTTCGCCTCTGATGCTCTAGGAAAAGCCTCAGTATATGCTGACTCCGCATATTTCTCGAATATCAACGGCACCTACGAGAAGACACTCCTCTTCGCTGACTCCTGCAGATATTATCTTAATCAGCACTATCTTGAGATTAAGCCTAAGGGAAAAAAGCTTCTCCAACAGCTTGGTAATCCTTCGCTGATAGCTCCGGAGATATCCTGGCTACATGATTCGTTGGATGTAAATTACCAGGTGATTCTCGATATGCGTAACGAGAGTGCTGTAGCGGCACTGGCCCTGCATGAGTGGCAGGTGTATTCATATAATAATAAGATATATACGCAGCTGTATAAGGAACTGTCGGCAGATGACAGTCTTCCTGATTATTGCAGACAGATGCAGCAATCGCAGACAAATAAGAGGATAGCTGTGATTCTGCTGATACTGTTGCTGTTGGCTATACTACCTGCTTATTTCCTGCTATATTATCGTCATAGGTTGTACTACCGTTTCCTGTTGGAGAAGGAGAAACGTTCTAATCTCGAGATTACTGATGATGAACTGCGACGTGCGGAACTCGAAAATAATAATCTCCATGTTGCCAATGCAGTATTAGACAACTGTCTCTCTACTCTGAAGCACGAGACTATGTATTATCCCTCACGTATCGCACAGCTTATAGAACAAGGTGATTACGACTCACTCTCTGAGGTTGTCGGATATTATCGAGAGCTGTATGGTATACTCTCGCAACAGGCGATGTATCAGGTAGAGGGAGTACGTATTCATGTGCATCCTCTGGAGAATGGAATACTGGGCGATGAGAACCTGATAAGATATCTCTTTGAGATTCTCAGGAAAGAGGGCGGTGGAAAAGATACTATCCAGATAAAAGAAAAATATGCAGAGGTAGCTGTCACTATGCCTAAGCTGCACCTCTCAGACGAAGAAGCGCAGCAACTCTTTACTCCCGCATCTGCAAAGAATATCCCGTATCTGCTATGTCGACAGATAGTGAGAGATCATGGTGAGGCAACAAATAGGAGAATGTGTGGAATAAGTGCAGAGAATGTCGGAGGACAGACTGTTGTACATATCATACTTCCTGCAGTAGTAACAAATCGTAAATAGTATATATATGGAAAATTTTAAAGTGATAATCGTTGAGGATGTGCCCCTCGAACTGAAAGGCACCTTAGGTATCATACGAAATGACATTCCTGAGGCAGAGGTGATAGGAACTGCTGATAACGAGGCTGCCTATTGGAAACTCCTCAAGCAACAGAAGCCAGACCTTCTCCTCCTGGATCTCGGACTTGGAGGCTCTACTACTGTCGGAGTGGAGATATGCCGTTCTACTAAAGAGATGCATCCAGACATCAAGGTACTTATCTTCACAGGTGAGATACTCAATGAGAAGCTCTGGGTGGATGTGCTCGATGCGGGTGCCGATGGTATCATCCTTAAGACAGGAGAACTCCTTACCCGTGGTGATGTGAATGCTGTGATGGAGGGAAAGACACTCGTGTTCAATGAACCTATCCTTGAGAAGATCGTGGAGCGATTCAAACAGGCTGTGAGTGGACAGCTGGCAAAACAAGAGGCAGTAGTGAATTACGAGGTGGATGAATATGACGAGCGGTTCCTGCGTCATCTGGCATTAGGATATACCAAGGAACAGATTACAGGCCTTCGTGGTATGCCTTTTGGCGTGAAGAGTCTTGAGAAACGACAGAACGACCTCATAAAGAAACTCTTCTCAGACACAGAGGGAGGTGTTAATGCCACAAGACTCGTTGTCCGTGCTATAGAACTCCGTATCATCGATATCGATAACCTGGTGCCTGATGAAGACTGATTCCTCCATATTCAGCAAGAGATTTCTGGCTCTTTCAGTACTTGTCCTGTTTCTGGCGGAACTGGTGCTGATATTACTGTCGTGGATTCTCTCTGCTACTGGTATGGAAGGAGTACGTTCTTTGCTCTCCAGTGAGGGTATAAGATGGTTTGTGGGCGGGTTTACTGACATCGTGGATTCTACTCTGCTGGTTTGGCTTATTATTCTCCTTATAGCCTTAGGAGCATTCCAGAAATCAGGACTGCCCTCATTGATGCATGCCAATAATCAGATGACATATCGTGAGAAAACAGCGTTGAGGGTGTCGATAGCATTGTTTGTGGTTTATGTTGCGGTGATACTTCTTCTCACTGCCATTCCACATGCCATACTACTTTCGGCTACAGGATCGCTGTTTCCTTCGCCATTCAGTCGTAGTATTATTCCGCTTACAGCTTTCGGCATATCTATGGTGTCTGTGGTTTATGGAATGATGTCTGGTCGTCTTATAGTACTTACGGATGTCCTCGATGCTCTGTCTCATGGAATAGGCAAGGGGGCACCTGTCTTTGTGCTCTATATTCTGATGATCCAATTTGTAAGAAGTATATGGTTTGTTTTCGCATAGACAAAAAAATGGGGCTCCGCCGAGCCCCTAATGTTAACCTTAAATCTAATACTATGAAAAACACACGCTGCAAAGGTATGGATTTATTTCGATAATTGCAAGTTTTTACTAGTAAAAAAATGTTAAATCCAAATAAAATCTTTATTTTATACCTTTTTTCAGGTGATTTGCTACCTTTTTAACGTGTCAGAAGATACTTTTTAAAGTCATCGAAGTCCTTACTCATGGCTACACTCTGTTTCTCACCCTTCATAAAGGCTGCAAGACGTTCCGGAATATCAACATCTATACCAAGGATCTCATCAACCTTCTCCTTGAACTTCGCTGGATGAGCAGTCTCGCAGAATACACCTATCTCATTCTCCTGCAGTCCCTCTGTAAGAGCCTGATATCCACATGCACCATGAGGGTCAAGAATATATCCCGTCTCTTCATAACACTTGCGCATGGTCTCTCTTATCTGATCGTCACTATATGTGGCACCACTGATGAGGTTGGTGATACGATGATGTGTTGCCTCACTTGTCAGACGGTTGTTCTGACTATAGAGGTTGATGATACGAGCGAAGTTTGAAGGATCGCCGACATCCATAGCGTTAGCGAGAGTCTGAATGGATGGCTTGGGATCATACTTGCCTGTCTGCAGATACTTATAGAAGATATCGTTGGCATTATTAGCTGCGATAAAACGCTTTACAGGCAGTCCCATCTGATGTCCGAAGAGTGCTGCACAGATATTTCCGAAGTTTCCTGATGGCACGCACATTACCAGATTTGACGATTTTGACAATTGCTTCATCCTGGCGTAAGCGTTGAAGTAATAGAATGCCTGAGGCAGGAAACGGGCCACGTTGATGCTGTTGGCAGAGGTGAGCTTCATGTGCTTATTCAATTCCTCATCCATGAACGCATTCTTAACGAGTGCCTGACAATCGTCGAAGACACCATCTACCTCAATGGCTGTGATATTTTTGCCGAGAGTGGTAAACTGGCATTCCTGTATTGGAGAAACCTTTCCCTTCGGATATAGAACATATACATGTATACCCTCAACGCCCAGGAAGCCATTTGCTACTGCAGAGCCGGTATCACCAGAAGTGGCAACGAGAACATTTACCTGTTCCTTACCCTCCATTCTGATGAAATACTGCAGGAGTCTTGCCATGAAACGTGCACCAACATCCTTGAAGGCAAGGGTGGGACCATGAAAGAGTTCCAATGAATAGATATTATCCTTTACTTTCTTAACAGGACAATCGAACGACAGTGTGTCATAAACGATATCCTGCAGAGCATCGAGGTCAACATCCTCTCCAAAGAAGGCACTTGCCACATTGTAGGCTATCTGTTGGAAATTCATGCTCTGAATATCCTCGAAGAACACCTTTGGAAGTTTCTTTATCTCTTCTGGCATGTAGAGTCCTCTGTCTTCTGCCAGTCCTTTTACTACTGCCTTATGCAGATCAGCTATAGGCGCTTTGCCATTAGTGCTGTAATATTTCATATACTTTGAACTTTATACTTTGGATTTATGCTTGAGCTTGCGAAAAACTTTAAACTTTATGATATGTTCATGAAAGTGTGCATGAACTCATCGAGTTTGAGAAGACCATAAGATCCGGATACACATGACACCTCGTCATACTGCGGTACGTCGTCTGCCTCGATACCATTATACCATATAAGAAAAGGTACTGGCTGGCCTACGTGTATTCTCATCTCTACTGGTGTGAGATGGTCAGGAAGTACTGCTATCGCTACTGGCTCATTCCAGGTTGCGGTCTCATCGTAGACGGGTTTTATCAGTCGCTGGTCAAGATACTCGATGGTCTTGAGTTTAAGTTCGAGATCTCCATCATGTCCAGCCTCATCACTGGCCTCGACATGTACGAACACGAAGTCGTCTTTCTTCAGAGCTTCTATTGCTGCCTGAGCCTTACCTTCGTAGTTTGTGTCAGCAAGACCTGTGGCTCCCTCTACTTCGATGATTCTCAAGCCAGCATAGTGTCCGATACCTCTGATAAGATCAACAGCAGAGATAACGGCCCCCGACTTTACCTGTGGATATTGGGCCATCAGTGTTTCCATTGATGGACGATAACCTCCGCTCCAAGGCCAGATGCTGTTAGCCTGACGTTCTCCCTTAGCTGCTTTAGCTTTGTTGTATGGATGCTCAGACAATAGTTCTTGCGATTTCAGAATCAGCTCATTGAGTAAATCGGCTGTTTGCTGAGGGGAGAGTCTCTTAGTATCTCCTATATTATCTATATTTCCTAAATCTTGAGCCTTTACTAATAGAGGTCTCCATTCCTCATTAGGATGATCATGGGGTGGGGCACAGACGATATTCTTATTACCACCTTTGATGACAAGCAGATGGCGATACTGAATACCGGTGATAAACTTTACCCTCTCACAACCCTCACGTTCATTGATGGGTTTTGCGAGATTCTCATTCAGATATCTGATGAGTATGTCAGCATCCTTGGTCTCGAGATTTCCTCCGTTATGGGTGATGATCTTACCGTCTTCGAGAGTGATGATATTACAGCGAATGGCAAAATCATCATCTGCCATCTCGTAACCTATAGAAGCAGCCTCTAAAGGTCCTCGACCCTCATATACCTTATTAAGATCATAACCGAGAATAGCTGTATTGGCTACCTCTGATCCAGGAGGGAATCCTTCCGGAACGGTGATAAGTCTGCCGCAGCGTCCTTCTTTAGCCAACTTATCCATCATGGGCTTATTGGCATACTGAAGCAAGGTCTTCCCACCGAGACGCTCGACGGGAAGATCTGCCATGCCATCACCTAATATGATGATATGCTTCATATGACATTAAATGTTTGCGATAGACATGATATTGGCGAAGACACCTGCTGCCGTAACAGCAGCACCAGCGCCGTAGCCCTGAATGAGCATTGGATACTCCTTATAACGCTCTGTGGTGAGAAGCACGATATTGTTAGAGCCCTCAAGACCATAGAATGGGTGACCATAAGGAACCTCCTTGAGTGCCACATTGGTCTTGAACGACGAAGGATTATTCTCGTCAGCTTCCATTGTGGCAACAAAGCGCCAACGTTTGTTCTCTGCATCGAGAACCTTTCGACGAGCCTCAAAGTCGGCATCGAGCTCAGGCAACTTTGCCCAGAAATCATCGATACTTCCCTCGAAGTAGCTGTCGGGTACGAAGAGATGTTTCTCTACACCCTCCTGCTCAACCTTATATCCTGCCTCACGAGTCAAAATGACAAGTTTACGGATAACATCTGTACCACTGAGGTCGATACGTGGGTCAGGCTCAGAATAACGCTGCTCCTTTGCACGACGAACAGTCTCTGAGAATGGTACATCTGCTGCTATCTCATTGAAGATGAAGTTAAGCGTTCCTGAGAGGATTGCCTCAATCTTCAGAATCTTATCACCAGAGTTGCACAGGTCATTGATAGTGCCGATGATAGGAAGACCAGCACCTACGTTAGTCTCATAACGGAACCATACGCCACGATCACGTGCTGTCTGACGGAGTTTGATATAGCTGTCATAATCGCTCGAAGCGGCAATCTTATTTGCTGCTACTACTGATATGTTATGCTCGAGGAATGTCTGATAGAGCATTGCTATCTGACGACTTGCGGTACAGTCAACGAATACAGAGTTGAAGATATTCATCTTTACAATCTCGTCACGCATGTGCTCTGTGTTTGCTGGGAAACCCGCACGCAGGATCTTCTCGTAGTTATCGAGGTCGATACCATCACGATCCAACACGAAGTTATCTACATCGCTGATACCTACGACATTCAGTTTCAGACGACGAGACTGCATGAGGAACTGCTGCTGTGTACGGATCTGTTCAAGCAGCATACCGCCAACAGTACCGATACCACAGATAAAGATATTGAGGACCTTGTATTCTGAGAGGAAGAAGGAGTCGTGAAGCACGTTGAGTGACTTACGCAGGAACTTGCCATCAACGACGAAAGAAATGTTCGTCTCAGATGCACCCTGGGCACATGCAATCACGCTGATACCAGAACGTCCCAAAGTACCAAACAGCTTACCGGCGATACCAGGTGTCTGTTTCATGTTCTCACCAACGATAGCGATGGTAGCAAGCCCGCTCTCTACCTGCATTGGGAACATTGCACCAGTCTCAATCTCCTTGGCGAACTCTGCATTGAGTACCTCAGCAGCGGCCTGAGCATCCTCATCACGAACACCAATAGATGTTGAGTTCTCAGAAGAAGCCTGTGATACCATAAATACCGAGATACCCTTATTTGCCAATGTGGTGAAGATACGACGGTTAACACCAATGACACCAACCATCGAGAGACCTGTGACTGTAATAAGCGAGGTACCCTTGATACTTGAGATACCCTTGATGGGCTTGTTATCGTCTTCGATTGTCTCCTTAATGAGAGTTCCCGGGTGCTCTGGGTTGAACGTGTTCTTTACCTTAATAGGTATATTCTTTACGCATACAGGATAGATGGTAGGAGGATATATCACCTTAGCACCAAAGTTACAGAGTTCCATCGCCTCTACGTAAGAGAGCTCGTTGATGGTATATGCACTCTTGATAACCTTTGGATCAGCAGTCATGAATCCGTCTACGTCAGTCCATATCTCCAACACCTCTGCATTAAGTACTGCAGCGATGATAGATGCTGTGTAGTCACTACCGCCACGACCCAGGTTCGTTGTCTCGTGGCTGTCACGATCACGGGCAATGAATCCGGGAACAACATAGATGTTCTTCTCGTTGATGTCTTTGAATGCTTCCTTTACCAGCTGTGTGGTAAGGTCAGCATCAATAACATGCTTGCCCTGCTTCTTCTCTGTACGGATAAAGTCACGGCTGTTCATACGAATACCGTTCTTTACCATCGCAGCTACGATATGTGAACTAAGACGCTCACCATAACTAACGATAGTATCCTCCGTCTTCTTGGATAGATCGTGAATAAGATACACACCATAGTAGATGCTCTTCAACTGGTCGAAGAGAGTGTCTACATTATTGAATAAGTCTATGCGCTTTTTGTCATCCGTAATGATGGCCTCAATCATCTGGTGGTGGCGAGTCACCATCGCGTCGAATTCCTCACGATAGTGGTCATCTCCCTGCTGGGCCATTTTCGATGTGGCGATCAGTTTGTCGGTGATGCCGTCAAGTGCACTTACTACTACTACGACAGGTTGCGTCCGAGCCTCTGTCTCCACAATTTTCTTCAAGCTAAGAATGCTTTTTACGGAACCTACGGACGTTCCGCCGAATTTCATTACTTTCATATTCCTATGCAATTTATCTTTCCGCCGGTACCCCATAACAAGCGGGGACTTCTCCAACGGCGCTGCAAAATTAATCCAAAATGAGCGAAATACCAAATATTTTTCGAGTTTTTCTAAAAAATCTTTGTTATTTACTAATTTCTTACTATCTTTGCACCTATAACAACAGGTTTATGTATAAACGACTAATAAAGATATTGACTATTACTTGTTGCCTGCTTTTGACGGTTGTTCAGTCAATGGCGGATAATCAAAAGCGATTTTTTGTTTACAATTCGGCTAATGGTCTGGCAGACAACTCTGCACAGACAATCAACTGCACGAGGACAGGACGTCTGGTAATAACCACTATGGGACAGATAAACTTCTATGATGGTTACAAGTTCACATATATCGATCCTACTACAGAGAATAAATATACCATCCCCAAGTACAATGGTCATGCCCATCTTTATTTCGACAAACATCATCATATATGGTTCAAGAAACGTAACTCTCTGTCATGTGTAGACCTCATGCGGGAGATGTATGCTGATAATGTCTCCGAAGAGTTCGAGAAACTGGGAATGCATGATAATGTTCTGGATCTGTTCTGCGACAGTGAGAACATGCTCTATCTTCTTACTCAGAAGGGCTTGTACAATGTCGAACGGAATAAGTATTTCAAGATAAGGGTTGATCATAATCTCCAGGAGATAGATACATATGAGGATAAATACCTTCTTCTTTTTTATGAGGACGGTGTGCTTGAGGTTATCGAGCTCTCTACTGGAGATGTGAAATACAGTGAGGCTGCCTACGATGAGAATAAGGCGAAGACATACAGCTCTTCCTCTGTAATACTTAAGCATGGCTCTTCTGTCTTCCAGATACGCAACGGTTCGAAGAATGATGTCCCTGTGGGCATACTCCTGCATTTTGACATCTCCACATGGAAGTGGGAGACTGTTCTTGAAACACCTTATTACCTTAGCAACCTTAAGATATATCAGGGACAGCTCTATATCCCTTCAGCATATTGCTACTGGACTTACGACCTCTCCACAAAAGCCCTGAAGCATATAGATAAGATTAAGATGTCTGACGGTTCTTCTCTGCTTACGGACATTAACTGTATAGAGTTCGACAAGCAGGGTGGCATGTGGCTTGGAACAGAGAAACGAGGTCTTCTCTATGCGCGACCTCATGTTGTGCCTTTCAATGCTTATGGATGGGATGAACCAGAGGCGATGTACTATGCTAAGCTTCTCGACAAGAACGCAACACCAGTATATACCTATCGTGATAAGAATGTAAACTGCGTGTATCGTGATTCTCGCGGATGGGACTGGGTAGGAACATCTACAGGACTTCAGCTTTATCGTAATAAGAATGTTCGTCTACCTGAGCTCATAACCCGTCGTGATGGTCTGCTGAATAATGTCATCCATTGTATTCAGGAAGATAATTCTCATAATATATGGGTTGTTTGCAGCTATGGCTTGTGTTGCCTGATATTTAATGGCGACAAGATCAGATTTATTAATCGTTATAACCAGTATGACGGTATCCCCAACGAGTCGTTTGTCAACGGGCGTTCCATGCTCCTTAATGATGGAACGATAGTGATGCAGGGACTTGATCATGTCCTGACCTTCAACCCTGACAAGATGGCAACTCTCAGTGATAGTACCAGAACAGAGATCTACCCCAAGCTTATCCGGCTTTATGTCAATGGCAATGATGTGTTTACGGGTCAGGAGATGGATGGTAACGTCATTCTTAAGAAAGCTCTAACACGAACAAAGGTCTTGGATCTGAACTACAATCAGAACAGTATCTCCCTGACTTTTTCCGGCCTTAACTATTTCAGGCCTCAGCAGACGTTCTACAGGGTACGTGTCTCTGGTCCAGGAATGAGTGAGAAATGGGTTGTCTATTCTCAGTATAATTCAGGAGGACTGGTAGATGGTAACGGATTACTTCACCTTCCTTTGCCGTCTCTCGAACCAGGTACATATAAGATAGAGATACAGACTTCGATGTGGCCTGACGACTGGCATACTACTCCTTACGAGTGGATTATAAATGTAAATGAGCCTTGGTGGCGTACTACAGGTATCTTCCTCTTAGGAGGCGTGTTGCTTGGTATCCTCCTTATGGTATATCTCTATATGTATCTTAAGAATGCTGGTCTGAAGGCACGAAGAGACAGCGAGGAACAGAATATCATCAAACGAATTAAGTCGTTTGCTGATCGTTGTGATGCACATAGTGGTATGGTCCTTGAACCGATGCCTGAGGAAGTGACCGATCATAACATCATTGCCATCTCTAGATTCCCGAAAGAGTTTACTGACATGATGGAGGTCGTGATTCCTGCGTTGTTAAGCAAGCCTAACAAGAAGTACAGCATGCGAGAGCTTAGTAATATAGCAGAAATGAATCTGCCTGAGTTCTACCAGTTGGTAACGTCAAATATCTATAAGAACCCTCGTCCTGTAGCTTTACAGATGATGCTCAGCAGGGCTAATGAGATTATCAAGAAGGATAATGAGAAAGATATTGCCGAGATAGCTGCAGAGTGCGGTTTCGCATCACCCAACTACTTCATATCCCAGTTCTATCATAGGTATCATGTCACTCCTTTGGAGTTCCGTAAGAACAACTTATCTTAGTTGCAGTGATCTGTAGGCCACCAGTCGCCAGCTCCTTTCTCCTGTACCTTTATAATATATAAAGGCCTGATAGGTGTTTTCTGTCTGATAGAAGTTCCCCTCTGATGGTAACAAAGAGATGCTGCCGTCTGACTTCTGCCAGAGATACTGATAGGAGTAGTATCCCTGTTTCTGAAGAATCCTGCCTACATACATATCTTTTTCTTCATCGTATTCCATCATATAGTTATATGCATTCTCATCGCTGGTCCAATGGCCGTCAATGAGGATATTCCCATCATATAGTCTCGGACTCTTTAGACGATAGTTCACCCATACATATTCGCTGATGATGTCATTCTCCCTGTTGTCACTGTTTCTGATATAGAAAGCTCCATTGGCATCTTCATCATAGAGATAGTTCACACGCGGCATGTCAACAAACGGATATGCCTGATAGTTGGCACCGTCCCATCTGATGATGTCTATTCCCATTGTCGGATGACTGACATCAAGAATCTCGTATTTGTGATACTCGTTGCCGGCGTTGAAGATAAGACTTCTGTTATGACTCCACTCCAGACCGTTGGAGTTTATATAGTTTGGTTTGGGATTGTCTTTCTTGCTGCTATCCTTGCCGTTCTGCATCACGCAACAGTAAATCTGTTCTGAGGGTTGGGTGACAAGGGTATTGCCAAAGCCTAACGACATAGCTATCTGCTGATGACTCTCATTGCTGTCGATGTCTGTATTCGTTGTGGCACTCATCTGGAGGCTCATGGTCTGTTCTGTAACCATAAACTCCACCATCGCCACAACATCGCCAGTATCTTCGTCAATAACATAGAGCCTGTAATTGCCGCTCATCTTTAGCCTGCATTTGTCATTGGGGATATCAAAATTATAGTGGGTATATTCCACAATCGTGTTGATGGAGTTCTGATAGTCGTCGATGGTATTGTCATTGAATCCTTCCAACCAGTCGCTGTCAAAGATATCCTCCGACTTACTCCAGTCAGTCTCGCAATGTTCAAGTCTGTAGATATATCTGTGATAGTTGTGCGATAGTTCATCGAAACTCACATGTAGCACATCGTCGGAACCCAGTCTGAGCACAGCAGGGTAAGTGAGCCACTCTTTGTTAACAACAGCTGTGAGCGACTTTATCTGATTGTCATATACCCTGTTGCTACCCCAAACAGCTATGGGCAACAACAGAAGCATCATGACGAAAAGCCTATGGAGATACCGCATCTATCGTCTCTTTTCAGTGATGATTCCGTGACGATATGCGTATAGAAGTTCCTTCAGGTCTGTAATCTGGGCTCTCAGCTCTTCTCCCTTGTCGGTATCTGCCACAAGCATCCTGTGGGCCGACATCTCCACAATCTGTATCGTCGACTTGATGTCCGTCTCTTTCACGATAGCATCGCGTGAAGACTTGAATGGCTCATGCTGAACCAGCTGGAATCCTCTTGAGTGATATACTAATGTATATCCCGCGATACCTGTCTCATTATGATATGCTTCAGAGAATCCGCCGTCAATCACCATCAGCTTTCCTCCAGCCTTGATGGGATTCTCTCCCTTAGAGGCGTGTACAGGCACGTGACCGTTGATGATATGTCTGTTCTTTCCTTTTACCTCAAAGGCATCGAGTATCCTGTCGCATATCTCTTCCGAGTCGCGGAGCTTGAAATAGTTGCCTTTCTCTTCCTTGAATGTCTCTTTGTCCTTCAGGAAATATCTCTCGAAGGTGGCCATCTTCGATTTGTCGAAGAGTGGGGAGTCCTTACCACACCAGAGATAGAGGAAATAGTCGCGTGCGTATTCTCTTGGATACTCTTCTGGTGCAGAGGCGAGTTCTCCGCTGGCGCTATTTGTCTGGAAAGCGGCTCTTATCACCATTCCGATATTATGCATGAGATCCTTTCCGGAATACTTTTTTCCCGGATAGATCTCCACCTCCTTCAGCGATCCGTCGTCATTCAGGGGGATAGATGCGTGGAAGAGCAGGTTGGAGTTGTGGATAGCATACATACATCCGTGTGAGAGGATGGTCCTGATGTGCTTATGCAACTTCTCTGATATCCTGAAGGAGTGATGCAGCTTCTGCATCAGCAGTCTCTCTTCTTCTGTGAAGACACTGGTGTTCTTGGGGTCTACGGTGGGGAAATGACATGACTTCATCTCATATTCCTTACCGTCGATAGTACAGATACCCTTATCATAATCGATATTATCAAACAGGCATCTGTCTTTCATGCCCCATTCCGGGTGTCTGTCGAATATCTGTGCCTCGCACTTGAACTGCAGCACAGATATCGCCTTATGCATCTTGGCAGTCAGCTGACGGGTCTTCTCGTCCATCTCGTTGCCGGGAAGTAGCTTGGGCAGGAACTCCTCACAAGGGTCATTGCCATAGACCTCGAGAGCGAATGTTGCAAGAGGCACGAGGTTGATGCCGTATTCCTCGATGGTAGAGAGATTAGCGTATCTGAGACACAGACGCAGCACGTTACATATACATGCGTCGTTGCCTGCTGATGCACCCATCCAGAGGATATCGTGATTTCCCCATTGGATATCCCAGGAGTGATACTGTCTCAGCGTGTCCATGATCTTATGCGCTCCGGGACCTCTGTCGTATATGTCTCCAAGGATATGCAACTGGTCGATGGAGAGTCGTTGTATCACATTACAGATAGCACAGATGAAATCATCAGCCCTGCCAGTAGAGATGATAGTGTTTACGATTACTGCCACATATGCTGCCTTGTCGATATCATCAGTCCTCTCATGGAGCAGTTCCTCGATGATATAGGAGAAGTCTTCCGGGAGTGATTTCCTCACCTTGCTACGGGTGTATTTCGATGATACCTCCCTGCATACCTTCACCAGCTGGTGAACGGTGATCCTATACCAGTCGTCGAGGTCTGTCTCCTGTGCCTTGATAAGCTCGAGTTTCTGCTCGGGGTAATATATAAGCGTACAGAGTTCTTTCTTCTCCGACTCTCTTATGGTGTTGCCGAAGAGTTCATTGACTTTTCGTTTGATGTTTCCTGAGGCGTTCTTGAGCACATGCTGAAAGGCTTCGCTCTCTCCATGAAGGTCTGCCAGGAAGTGTTCCGTTCCCTTAGGCAGGTTCATGATGGCCTCGAGATTTATTATCTCTTTAGCAGCGTCGGCTATCGTTGGGAATGACTGACTCAACAGCTGTAGATAGTGTTTGTCTTGTTCGTTAATCTTCATATCTTTAGGTTTCTTATTATTTGATTTCTTATTCTTTCTGTTCCTCTGTCGTTGATGGGGTCTACGGGCATATAACCCTCATCCAACAATGTCTGTTCTTTGAGCACCTGCATCAGTCTGCCGGCAAACTTATCCATTTTCTTCTCTTCGAGGGCCTCACGGATCTTGTCATCGTTGACATTGTCTCTGTATAGCTCTCTTGTCAACTCAATGAGATGGAGTAGGAGGGGCTCTTTCTCTATCTGCCTGATCATCTTCAGGAGATAGTCAGTCTCGTCGCCTTTGTATTCTCCTACAAGGTTCTTTATCGTCTGGGGTCTCTTGTATCCTTCAGGGAAATATGCCTTAATATTCTCTGTGTCTAGCCCCGGAGAGGTGAGTCCCAAGATGTTTATACCGTAATCAAAGTAATTACTTACGTTCTGATGCTCTGAGTAGATCTTCAGTCTTCTCCACTTCAGTTCTGTGTCTGGTCCTGATGTCGTTTTTGTCCAACGGCTGTCACCCATGATACCTGCCTTGAGGATGATGGTAAACAGCCGATGGGTATCCTCGTCAATCAGTTCCAGCACGTTTGAGTCCATCACCTTCTGGTAGACGGCGAAGGTCTGCGAACACATCTCCTGACTGGAGATGCTGTTGGTTATCAAGGCATTATGTATAATTTCTATTCTCGGATTCCATTTCATCTTCAAGAGGAATTTCTCCTCCATCTTTCCGAAGGCGATGATACTATATGCCTTTTCAACAAAGTTTTTCTCCCACAGCACCTTCTTAGGCAGTTTCTCCTTGAGGGTGTTCTCTTTCATCACCCAGGGTTCCAACTGTCCGTGGGGTGAGAGAACGATCCTCGCACCTTGTCTTCTGGCGCTGTTGCCTGCCTTTGTCACCCAGTAGCTCCAGCACCCGTGACAATGCACGATGTCTGGACTCCATTCTCTTATTACAGCCTTAGCTTCAGCGGGATTGTCTACGCTCTTTGTCTGGGCGCTGTTGTGCATACCCTCAACTAACATAGTGACGTGTCTCGCCACCATATCGTCATTCTTCGGGTATACATGCAGCACTCTCATCTAACTAAACAGTAATCCTAATCTGATACCTATCAATTGCCATAATCCGATCTTCTTTTCGAAGAACTTCATTGCATCATGGGCCTTGTCTCTCTTCACAACGATGAAGTCATACTTGCCTCGTCTTATCCTCATCCTGCTGCCTTTGTGTCCGTCGGCTCTCAGCCGCTCGGCCTTCATAATCACCTTCTCGGCCATCTCTACGTCTTCATAGGCATTGAGCTTTGTCCCTTTTTTGGTGAAGTAGCCCAGATACAGGTCTGATGTCTTGTCGATATTCTCTGAGAGTTCTGAGAGCCAGGCCTCTGATGGTGGGAAGGAGTGGATGTCGCTGATGATAACCCACTCGTTTTTAGCGGCTTTGATGCCTATCGTTAAAGCTAATTTCCTTCTTGATATGTTCCTATATGGTTTGGGGATAAAGGTCTTGTAGAGCTGAGGATACTGTTGCATGTGCAACTTCAGTACATCATCGCTGTTGTCTGTCGATGACTCATCAACGACAATCACCTCATACCCCTCCGCATAGTCCTGTGTCAGGAAGTCTTTTAGGTGTTCCTCCAGTTCCATGCCGTTATCGAAAACGGTCATTATCACCGAGAACTTATTCATCACTCAGATATCCTTTTGGCAGTTTCCTGCAGTTATACTGTGAGGCCATGATCTCTCCGTATGCTCCTGCAGAACGGATAGCCAGCAGATCACCGCGACGGGTCTTGTTAAGGTCTATCTGTTTTGCGAATACATCCGTCGACTCACATATCGGACCAACCACATCGTACGACTCATATGAATCCTCACTGCTGATATTCTCAATCTTATGGTATGCCTGATAGAGTGCCGGACGGATAAGGTCTGTGAAACCGGCATCCACGATGGCAAACTTCTTTGTCGCTCCTTCTTTTATATATAAGGTACGCGTGATAAGACTGCCACACTGTGCCACAACGGCTCTTCCCAGTTCGAAGTGCAGGGGCTGGCCTGGACGCAGCTTCAGTTTCTTGGCGTATGTGTCGAAGTATGCCTTGAAGTCAGGTATCGGCAGTCTGTTAGGATGCTCGTAGTCAACTCCGAGTCCTCCGCCCACATTGATATGCTCTACTCTGATACGATGACTCTCAAGGATGTTCTGCAACTCATTCACACGATTACATAGTGCCTCGAAGTCACCCATATCCAGTATCTGCGAACCGATATGGAAGTGCAGGCCTACAAACTTCACATTCTCCAGCTTCGATGCTTCCTCAATCACGTTGAGCATATCCCTCATGGCGATGCCGAACTTATTCTCAGCAAGACCGGTGGTGATATTGGCGTGAGTATGTGCCCCTACGTTGGGATTGAGTCTGAATGCCACTCTTGCTACCTTTCCCTTGGCAGCTGCGAGTTCGTTGATAACCTCCAACTCGGGGATACTCTCCACATTGAAGCAGAAGATATCATTGTCGAGTCCGAGGTTTATCTCCCAGTCGCTCTTTCCCACACCGGCATATACAATCTTGTTGCTGGGGAATCCAGCCTTGATACATGTCTCTATCTCTCCACCACTGACACAGTCGGCTCCAAGTCCTGCAGCACGGATTATTCTCAGCACCTTGGGATTGGCATTAGCCTTTACGGCATAGTGCACCACAAAACCCTCATGTTTCCTTGCCTCTGTGTTGATAGCCTCAAGGGTCTTGCTCAGCACGTCTGTGTCATACCAGTAGAAAGGGGTCTCAATATCCTTGAACCTCTCTATCGGAAATTTTCCTTTGCCCATCTCTAGTTTGTGTTTTTGTGTCTATAATCAGTCTTTCTTAAAGATTGTGTCGCTCAGTTTCTGGAGAGCACGCTTCTTGTCTTCCTCACGGATAAGGAAAGAGATGTTGTAGTTCGAGCCTCCGTAACTTACCATACGTACTGGGATATCCTTGAGTGCATCGAGTGCGAGTGTCTCGAAACCGATGTTCGACCAGTCGAGGTCACCAACCACACAGATGATACACATGCCAGTATCTACTGTCACAGTACCGTATTTCTTCAGCTCGTCGACGATCTCTCCCAGATGAGCAGAGTTGTCGATACTCATTGATACGCCCACCTCGGATGTGCAGACCATATCGATAGGAGTCTGATAGCTCTCGAAGATCTCGAACACCTTGCGCAGGAAACCAGTAGCCAGCAACATACGAGACGACTTGATCTTGATGGCGATGATATTATCCTTTGCTGCGATGGCCTTTATCTTACCATACTCTGTAGCATTGGAGATGGTTGTTCCCTCAGCATCAGGGTCCATAGTGTTCAGCAGACGTACGGGAATACCTGCATACTTCGCAGGCTGTACACATGTCGGGTGGAGGATCTTTGCACCGAAGTAAGCCAACTCAGCAGCCTCCTCGAAGTGCAGCTGGTGTACCGGTTCTGTATGGTCTACCACACGAGGGTCGTTATTGTGCATACCGTCGATATCTGTCCATATCTGAATCTCCTCAGCTCCGATGGCTGCTCCTATGAGTGATGCGGTATAGTCGGAACCGCCTCTCTGCAGGTTGTCAATCTCTCCGTAGGCATTACGGCAGATGAATCCCTGGGTGATATACACCTGTGCACCATGATTCTCCTCGAGGATTGTGTTCAGCTTGTCCTTGATATATACGGGATCGGGCTCGGAGTTCTTGTCTGTACGCATGAAGTCGAGGGCGTTGAGAAGAACGGCATTGATACCTATCTCCTTCATATAGTTGACAACCATATTCGTCGACATCATCTCTCCCTGTGCCACGATGCTCTTCTCTTCAAACGAGGTGAAGAGTTCCTTGGTGAATGAACGCAGATAGTCGAACTCGCCCTTGAGGAACTCACGTGTGGTCTGCTTCGTCTCGTCCTTAGAGTAAAGCTCCTCCACGTGTTTGAGATACTTCTGTTCCAGACGGTTGATGACCTCATTGGCTCCATCGGCATTCTTCTTGTAGAGATAGTCGGAAATCTCCACGAGAGAGTTTGTGGTACCCGACATTGCTGAGAGCACTACAAACACTGGTTCTCCACTCTTGGTGACTAACTGTGTCACCTCTTTCATTCTCTGTGGTGTACCTACTGAGGTACCACCAAACTTCATTACCTTCATATTCTTATTTCGTTTTTAAATTTCCATTCTTTCGGTGTATTTCACCTCTATATTGTCACGGTCAGGTTCGTCGATGAGCTTAACGTCACGATAACTCTGAGTGATATCTTCTATCTTTCCCTGTTGGCATTTGTACACGATACCGGGGAAGTTCTCCACAAGCGCGAGGTTATGAGTCGACATTACCACAGCCGTACCGTGTTGTGAGATCTCCTTAAGCATCCTCACCACACTCTCTGCCGTCTCCGGGTCGAGGTTGCCAGTAGGCTCATCGGCAACGATAAGCTTAGGGTTGTTGAGGAGTGCTCTTGCGATGGCCACTCGCTGCTGTTCTCCTCCGGAGAGCTCGTGGGGCATCTTCTCTATTACATTGTCAAGGCCTACTGACTTCAGTACTTCAGTGATCCTTGCGTCTCTCTCGGATTTGTTCTTCCAACCGGTAGCCTTGAGCACGAACTCAAGGTTCTTGTATATCGTTCTGTCGCCGAGCAGCTGGAAGTCCTGGAAGATGATTCCCATCTGTCGACGAAGTGCGGGGATGTCCTTACGACGTATGTTCAAGAGGTCGAACCCCATCACAGAGGCTTCTTCTGCCTCGTCGAGGTCGTTCTCGCAGTAGATGGTACGCAACAGGGTCGTCTTTCCACTTCCCACACGACCTATCACATAGATGAACTCTCCCTCATCCACATGGAAATTCACATTCTCCAGCACCTGTACTCCGTGTCTCTGGAATATGTTGGCGTTCTTATACTCAACGAGCCTCATTTCATTTCCCCCCTTGCTTTTGCCTCACGACGCTTCTTGTCCCAGTTGGGGTCATGACGCTTGTGCAGCTCTTCTACCACATCCTCGATGCGGAGACCCTTGCTCGTGAGTAATACGATGAGATGATATATCATGTCTGATGCCTCGTACACCAGCTTCTCCTTACTGCCGTTGGTAGCCTCGATGACTGTCTCGAGGGCTTCTTCGCCTACCTTCTGGGCTATCCTGTTCACACCGTCCTTGAAGAGTGATGTGGTATAGCTGCCCTCGGGCATCTCTTCCTTGCGCTTGTCGATGAAGTCCTGCAACTCCTTGAGGAACGACAGTCCGGAAGCCTCGTTGGTCTCTCCCCAACAGGTGTCTGTGCCCGTATGACATGTTGGTCCGTCGGGGATGGCCTTCACCAGCAGCGTGTCGTTATCACAGTCTATCTTGATGTCTACGAGGTTGAGGAAGTTGCCTGATGTCTCTCCCTTGGTCCATAGACACTGTCTGGATCTGCTCCAGAAAGTAACCTTCTTTGTCTTTACGGTCTTGTCGAAGGCCTCCTCGTTCATGTAACCCAACATAAGCACCTGACGGGTGTTTACGTCTTGTACGATAGCAGGAACGAGTCCTCCACATTTTTCAAAGTCTATCTTCATTTCTTTAATTTTTGCATAATTCGGTGCAAAGTTACTAAAAAATCGCATACCCGCCAAATAATAATATAATTATTTGGTTAAATAGAAAAATATATGTACCTTTGCAGTCAGATTTATCTGAACGAGACACAAAATGAACGTTATTTCAACAAATATCGATGGAGTGGTGATTATCGAGCCCCGTGTGTTTGAAGACGCACGCGGATATTTCTTTGAGAGTTTCTCTCAAAGGGAGTTCAACGAGAAGGTGTCACCAGTGGATTTTGTACAGGACAATGAGAGCAAATCCTCATTTGGAGTTATCCGTGGACTTCACTTCCAGAGACCGCCTTACACCCAGAGCAAACTGGTACGTTGTGTAAAGGGTGCCGTACTCGATGTGGCAGTGGATATCCGCAAGGAGTCACCGACTTACGGCCGGCATGTGGCAGTGGAACTCACAGAGGACAACCATCGTCAGCTCTTCATCCCAAAGGGTTTTGCTCATGGCTTTGCCGTACTTAGCGACATTGCCGTTTTTCAGTACAAATGTGATGAGTTCTACCATCCTGAGTCAGAAGGAGGAATAAGTCTTATGGATGCCGGTCTTGCTATCGACTGGCGTGTGCCGATGGATAAGGCGATACTCTCAGACAAAGATAAGAAACATCCTCTGTTTAAGGACTTTATCACTCCGTTTTAAAGTGAATTATGATTGAATTAGTACCTGCAATAGATATTATCGGAGGTCAGTGTGTGCGACTGACAAAAGGCGATTACGACCAGAAGACAGTATATAGGGACTCTCCCTCAGAGGTAGCGAAAGAATTTGAAGATCTCGGTTTCAGACGACTGCATGTCGTCGACCTCGATGGTGCCAAGTCCAGGCACATCGTCAATGATGCTGTGCTCAAGGCCATCACCACCGAGACGGGGCTTACCGTTGATTTTGGAGGAGGTATAAAGACCGACGAGGATATCGAGAAGGCCTTTGCCTCAGGTGCGTCGATGGTCACTGTCGGTTCCATCGCCGTTACCCGTCCCGAGCTCTTCATCGGATGGCTGGAGAAATACGGTGCCGAGAGGATGATCCTCGGGGCTGACGTGCGTCACGGGAAGATAAGCATCAACGGATGGAAGGAGGATTCCCAGGAGGATCTCCTGCCGTTTCTCAAGAAATATATCGATGCCGGAGTGAAGAACGTGCTCTGTACTGAGATCTCGAAGGACGGAACACTCTCCGGCCCCGCGACAGACCTGTATAAGGAGATCATGGATGCATATCCTGACATCCGTCTTATTGCCTCCGGTGGTGTGTCGTCGATTGATGACATCAGAGCCCTCGATGCTGCGGGCATTCCTTCTGTGGTATTCGGAAAGGCTATCTACGAGGGGAAAATCAACTTAAACGAACTGTTATGTCTTTAGCAAAGAGAATAATCCCTTGTCTTGATGTCAAGGACGGTGAGACCGTAAAAGGCACCAACTTCGTAAACCTCCGTTCAGCCGGCGACCCTGTGGCCTTGGGCAAGGCGTACAGCGAGCAGGGAGCCGACGAACTCGTGTTTCTTGATATCACAGCCTCTTTCGAGGGGCGTAAGACCTTCACCGAGATGGTTACCCGTGTGGCTCAGGAGATAAACATCCCCTTTACCGTAGGAGGTGGAATCAACGAGCTGGCCGATGTAGAGCGTCTTCTCTATGCAGGCGCCGACAAGGTGAGCGTCAACTCAGCCGCCATCCGTAATCCTCAGCTTATCAATGAGATAACCTCGCGTTTCGGTTCCCAGGTATGTGTCGTTGCCATCGATGCCCGTAATGACGAGGATGGCTGGCACTGTTATCTCAAGGGAGGTCGTGAACGTACCGAACGAGGTCTCTTCGAGTGGGCTCACGAGGCTCAGGAACGTGGAGCAGGCGAGATACTCTTCACCTCGATGAATCATGACGGAGTGAAGGAGGGCTATGCCAATGAGGCACTGCGCGAACTGGCCGACAACCTGTCGATACCCATCATCGCCAGTGGTGGTGCGGGATGCAAGGAGCATTTCAGGGATACGTTCCTCCTGGGTCACTCTGATGCTGCCCTTGCGGCATCGGTATTCCACTTTGGCGAGATACCCATTCCGGAATTAAAAAAATACCTCCGCTCGGAAGGTATTAATGTAAGGATTTAGATTTTCAGATCGAGGAAATTCCTTAGGATTCTCTCTCCGACGGTTCCGCTCTTCTCAGGGTGGAACTGGCATGTATAGAAATTATCCTTATGCATCGAGGCAGAGTAGGGCAGGATATAGTCTGCAGTCGCTATCGTCTCCTCGCATAACGGCACATAGTAGCTGTGCACGAAATACACGTATGGGTCATCGCCCAGACCCTCCATCAGCGGCGACTTAGTGTCGTATAGCTTGTTCCATCCCATGCAGGGCACCTTGTCCTCATGTCTCTCAGGACGGAAGCGCACCACAGGAGCATCGAAGATACCGATGCAGTCTACGTCACCCTCCTCAGAATGCCTGCATAGCAACTGCTGACCGACGCATATTCCGAATACCGGCTGTTTGAGGTTACGTATAAGCTCATCAAGTTTCCTGGCCTTGAGATATTCCATTGCTCCCTTGGCCTCGCCCTGTCCCGGGAAGAGCACCCTGTCGGCCTTGCCCAGCAGTTCGGGATCGTCTGTCAGCAACGGGTCGATACCCATTCTCTTCAGTGCATTCACCACTGAATAGATATTCCCCGCATTATACTTTACTATCGCTACTTGCATACCTCTTAACTCCTTAACTCCCTAACTCCTTAAGAGAAGATAATCGTCTTATTCTTATACGTCAGTATCTTTCTCTGTATATGCTTGCTCACGGCATGCGAGAGCACAATCTTCTCCAGGTCCTTACCTTTGAGCACGAGCGACTCCGGAGTATCCTTGTGGGTGATACGGGTCACATCCTGTTCGATGATTGGTCCTGCATCGAGGTCGGCAGTGACATAATGCGATGTCGCACCGATAATCTTCACACCGCGCTCGTAGGCCTGATGATAAGGCTTGGCACCGATGAATGCCGGCAGGAACGAGTGGTGGATATTGATGATATGGTGCGGGTACTCTGCAATCATCTCGTCAGAGATAATCTGCATGTAACGGGCCAGCACGATGAATGAGATATCCTCTTTCTTCAACAGCTCCATCTCTGCAGCCTCTACCTCCGCCTTGTTAGAGTGGTCTTTCTTGATGCTCCATACATAATAAGGTATACCAAACTGGTCGGCCACATAGCGCAGATCCTCGTGATTACTTACGATACATGGGATATCGCAGTTAAACTCACCCGCCTTCCAGCGTGCCAGCAGGTCATACAGACAGTGGCTCATCTTCGACACGAATATCGCCATCCTCGGACGCTTGTCGCTATAGTAGAGTGAGAACTTCATCTGATAGCGCTGTGCGTAGAGAGTGGTGAGATAATCGTAGAGTTTGTCGCGTGGGATGAGAAACCCGTCAAGCTCCCATTCTATTCTCATAAAGAACATACCTTCTATCTTGTCCACATACTGGTCGAGATATACGATGTTTCCTTTGTTGTCTGTTATAAATTTCGTTACTTCTGAAATGATTCCCTGCTGGTCGGGACAGTGCAGAAGCAGAATTGCTGTTGTATCCATCTGAATTTATGTTTTTGTATCCTTATTCCTCGTCGTTGTCTGCTGAACGCAGTATAATACTTGTAGCACCGAGTGTGAAGAGTGTTCCGTCGTCGATGATACGACGCTCTTTCGGTGAGAGCTCCACATTGTCCACGAAGGTGCCTGTATTACTGTTGTTGTCTTTTAATGTGTATCTCAGGTTGCCTTTCTTGTCGCGTGAAACGGTGACTGTGCAGTGGTTGAGGTCCACGCTGGGGTCAACGGTCTCGAAGGTGCAGTTGGCGGGGTTGCCTTTCTGGTATCGGCCTATCACGTTGTCACCCATACGCAGGGGTATCACCTGCTTGTAGTGGAACACATTCTCTATCACCACTATCGAGCCGCAGCCTTCCTCGTTGGCCTGCTCGTCGGGGTTCTCGTCCTTCTGGCGGTTCTTGAGCTTACTCACGCCCATGCGTATGCCGAACTCCTTGCCGCAGTCGGGGCATTTGAACACGAGCGACTGCCCAGCCTCATACTGGGTCTCGTCGAAGGTGATATACTGATCGCATTTGGGACAACGTACTCGCTTCATTCTTATCCTCTGTCGGTGGTTTTCAGAACCCACGCCTCTTCAAAGCCCTTGTTGCCTTTCTTTATCTTGTTCAGTCGGTTGTAGGCATCATTCATGGACTGGAACTTACCATAAACCACGCGAGTTACATTATTTCTTACGTAAACCTCAGCCTCTGTGAATCCTGCTTTATGCAGTTTCTCTACGAAGGCATCGGCATTTTTCTTTGATATACAGCTGGCGAAGACAAGACAATATGATGTAACCTCTTTCTTCTCTATAGTAACGGGTTTAGTGCTCACTGCACTGTCTGTCTTTGCCGTTTTGGTTGATGTTATACTGTCACGAACTACTATCAGTTCTGTTTTCTTTATTTCTGAAGGTTTTGGAGCAATAATCTTCTTTGTCGTGTCGAAGATTGCCGATGTGCCGAGATTAGAGTACGCGATGTCTGAGTCGCTGTTGACGATAGGGGTAGTCATGAGGATGAACATCAGCACTGCCGCTGCTACAGCTACCGCATTGCGGATCCATGACAGCTTGATGATCAGAGCATCGTTGCTCTCCGTCTCCTCTTCTTCCTTAATGAGCACAGGTGCTTCGGTCATCTCGGGCTTCTCCGATGCCTTTGTCTCCTCCTTGCTGACCTCAACAAGCTCGGGCTGTTGCTTCTTCACAGCCTGGTGCACGATGCCTGCCGTCTTTGCCTGGGTGCTGCTGCCATTGGCGATTCTGCAGAACTCGAATGTAGGCAGTGCGTAGAGCTCCGGTGAGAGTATCCCGGCCTCACATGGTGAGAAGATATAGATGCCGTCGCTGTTCTGCGACAGTCTTCCGATACCGTGCAGGTCGTAGCTCCCATCGTTGGCGATACGCTGCTTGAGCTCCTCTACCTCTTCCTCTATACGTCTGAGGGCCTCGGGGTAGCTGATGTCATAAGTCTCAATGTATGACTGCACCAACAATGAGTCGTTGAGCTTCAGCTGCGGATTGAATCCGAGGGTGCGCAATGGGGGCAGGAATAGATTCTCGTCCTCATCATAGCGCGCACTGACATGATGCGCCATAAACCCTCCTAATCCGGGGACTATCACGCAATCATTGCTGAGCAAAAGTACCTCAATATGTCTGCTAATCTCAATCACGACTGCAAAATTAATTGTTTTTTTCGAGATAAACAAATAAAAGCCGTAAAAAAATAATGAAAGAGTTCAATAATTGATATAAAAGCGACAAACTATGAGGTGGTTGCCAATTCCTGACAACCACCTCTTTCTTTTAATAACCCAGACAGCTTGTTGCTCCGAGGGCTGTGAGAATTGCTGTGGCGATGCTCGCTACGAGCTGCACGATCCACTTGAGGGTTTCCTTCTTAGTCATACGCTACCTCCTTCCTTCACGTTTATCCTTTATCATTTATCATTTCCAAAGGATTTGATCAGTTACCCGTCTCGAAACCGCCGCTACCAATGTTGCTGCCGTTCTTGGTGAACACCTTGGTGGCTGCCTCGCTGCTTTCACCGTTCTTGATGGCGATAGCCTTAACGGTAGTGGTATCAGTCAGGGTGATTGCCTCGCTATACAGAGTGCTCTCTGCGTTAGGAGCTGTGCCGTCTGTGGTGTAGCGAATCTCTGCTCCGTCAGGACCACTAATCGTCACCTCCGTACTCTCATCGAATGGAGTCTCACCGCTGATTACCGGAGCCTCTACGCTCGCTGTCTCTGAGCCTGTCGAAGAGCCGTTGCCTGAGCCTGAGCCCTGCTCTGAACCAGAACCTGTGCCGTTCTGCTCACCGTTCTGCTCGTTCTCCTCGTTCTCGGTGTCCTCCACTTCGCCAGCGTCAGCCGAAGTTACTCGCTTCACGATGTTGCCGTTGCGGTCGTAGCAGGTAATCTGGATTGCTGTGTCGGCCAGCTCGTCCTTCAGATCTTGTGATGGAGTGAAGATGATACGACGTGTCTTGATAAGACCGGTCTTCACCTTGTTCACATCCTCGACAGACTTCGCGCGGAGTCCGAAACGCATGGTTCCCAGTCCGGGCAGTGCCACAGAGTGACCTTCAGTTGCCCATGCCTTGATTACCTCACCGGCTGCATCCCAGCAGGCCTTCATCACACCCTGACTCACTCCGCTTCGGAGAGCTGCCTCGCGGATTACCTTCGCCTGCGAGAGTGCGATGTACAGGTCGGGTTGCATCACGTAGCGCCAAACGCCTTCACTGTTTTTCTCGAACTTAATGTTCTTTTCAACTGCTTTTACTTTAAGTGCCATAATTCAATAAATTTTAAAAAGTTAATAGATTGTGTTTATTATTTTTACTTGTCTTCGAATCGACTCCGTTTTTGGCTCTACCTAGGAAACAATGTCCCGCGCGCAAGGAAAATTTTGTCGCCTAGTTAGGCCGCAAATTTCATCTTTTTTCATTGACAATGCAAAGGTACTAATTTTTCACGTACATTTCAAATCCTAATTCTTAAACTTTATGTTAAAACTTGTAAAAGACCAAGCTGCTACAGTGCTACAGTGCTACAGTTAAAAATACGGCATGTTGTGTATATGAAAGTAGTATATATTTATATATATATTTATATATATATAAATATACCCTTTTCTTTCATCTCATGACCTACCATTTTTCGAACTGTAGCACTGTAGCACTGTAGCGCATTCGTTTTACACACCTGGTATGAGTTTAAAGAAGCCGACAACTATGTGGAACGAGAAAAGTATCTCCCTCTGGCACAAAAGATAGCCCAAGGCGAGCGATTGGGCATTCCCACGAAGAAGATTATCAATAAGATGGGTACGGGCAAGAAACGTGTGGTTTATAGTTTCGCGCCCGACGAGATGATGCTGCTCAAACTGATAGCATTCAAACTCTATGACTACGACGAGCATTTTGCACCGAATTGCTATGCGTTCCGTCAGGGCATAAAGGTGAGTGATGCTATCTTTCACATCAACCAGGCTATTGGAGGGCGGAAAATGTGGGCCTACAAACTCAACATCCGCGATTATTTCAATTCCATTTCCATCGATATCCTGTTGCCGATACTGGCGGAAATGATGACTGACGATCCTCTTTTGTACCGTTTCTTTGTAAACATGCTGACCAACAACCAAGTCATCTTTAACGGTGAAGCCATCTTTGAAAACCACGGTGTGATGGCCGGTACCCCCACATCACCCTTCTTGGCCGATGTTTATTTAAAAGAAGTAGACAGATATTTCAGCGATGCCAACGTAATTTATGCACGCTATTCCGATGATATTATACTGTTTGCTCCAAATCAGGAGACGCTTGAGACCTATCAAAGGAAAATCAAGGATTTCCTCAAGCAATATCGACTTGAAATCAACCCCGACAAAGAGAATATTTATACGCCCGATGATGCCTACGAATTTCTGGGGTTCAAGTGTCATGCTAACATCATAGACCTATCGGAAGCCACCAAAAAGAAAGATGAAAGGCAAAATCAAGCGTGCCGCTAAGTCGCTGATGCGTTGGAGAAAAAAAATCATATGGAGCCCGAAAAGGCCATGAAAGCGCTCATCAATCGTTTCAACCGCGTTTTTTTTGAGAATGATAACAACGAATTGCTTACATGGTCGAGGTGGTTCTTTCCTGTCATCACAAGATGGACAAATATGATGCACATTTTACCGTTGAAATTAACGGGAAAAAACTCTATTACAGGACAAAAGGCAATCTGGAAATTCTTCGTGGAGAAAAAGATACTGAAGCATATAAAAGTTTTCTTGAAAGGGTAAAAGAAATCAATGCTGGAAAAGAGGTGTACGGCAATCCTAAATACAGAATAACAATATCTGAAGAGTAATTTATAATGCTTTGAATACATGTAAATAGAAGACGGCACTTTGTGATAAAGGTGCCGTCTTTTACTTACTTGCCCTATATTCTTATTCTGTAGTGTTGATTAAGTGATCGTCTCCGCCTTACAATAGCCGAAAGTAAGATGCGCCTTGGAAACCTATGCTTACGCCGTTTTCTAATCAGGGAAACTCAAATGTTCTACGCTCGGTTTTCACGACCATTAACCTTCGGTCAATAGTAGGTTGCATTTCCTTACTTTCCTTACTTATAAGGCATCACTTTCCCACGCAGAATCTACTTTCCGACGCAGAAGTTACTATCTGCAAATATAAGTGGCTGATAATCAGCGTAAATGCCTTTGTTTTAGGGTAACTAAAGTGACTCCGAGGGACGGTGGGGGGACGCAAAATAGACAAAAATCTGCAAATATGACTGCCGTCAAAAAAGAAAATGCAAACATCTGCAAAATCGATTTTCCAGTTCTTTGCACGTTTACACTTTTTAACGCAGATTTTTGCACATTGTTGCATTAAGGTTTAGTTTGGATTATGGATATATTATATGGGGATAAACTAAACTTCTTGCTAAACTGACATCTTTTTCTTTTGGACGGCTATCATATCTCATATTTAGAGTTATATGCGTGTATTTTGCTTCCAAATTCGATAAAAATGCGAATTTGGAGATAAAAATCTATAAAATAGTGTGATTTTAGGCGAAAACAGTACAAAGGTAATATTTTTTTTATTATGTTTGCACCAAAATTACTTAGTATGACATTACAAAAGTGAATTGAAGATAGAGCTATTCATGGCTTTCCTACGTTTTCTGTTGAGGATGTTAGGGCTGCTGACTTGTGCTCTTCAGAACAGATTCTTCAAAATGAACTTTCCAGACTATGTTCAAATAAGACCATAGCCAGTGTATATAGAGGGGTGGTGGTTACCTTTCAGCAGCGCATCGGGTTGGCGAAATGCGAGGAGGTGGAGATCGTTGATGGCAAACAGCGCATCATCCGTCATCTGAATGGCGACCAGACGCATCAAGGTCGTCATGTGCG
>Ga0310695_10001437_pt1 | contig 56389 bp, 51 predicted proteins | sample RumenRJG_04DNA_FD_203882 | JGI IMG/M metagenome (GOLD analysis project Ga0310695, IMG submission 203882) | Bovine rumen microbial communities from Lethbridge, Alberta, Canada - RJG_04 (v2) (version 2) | ecosystem: Host-associated > Mammals > Digestive system > Stomach > Rumen | place: Canada...
GCTGCCATCTCCGCACTTCTGAAAGCAGAAAAATCTTCCCATCACTTGAAGCCGAATGGCTTTGATAAAAGGGAAATAAAAAATCAAGCAATATGGCAACAACCAAATTCAACAACCGACTGATAACCCCAGAGCTGACAGAGGCTTTGAGCAGTTATCCCCTGTATTCTCAGGACGCGAAGAAGAAGGATGCAATCTGCATCGTAGTGTTTTATCTCGGAAACATCCGATGGTACATTCTCGAAGGGCAGCCCGAAGGTGATGACTTTACACTCTATGGCATCGTGACCGGTCTGCAAGAAACGGAATATGGCTACCAGTCCGCAAACGAAATGGCAAGCGTCACTTACGATGCAAGCGAATACGGACTTGGTACTTTGAGGATTGAGCAGGACAAGCAGTTCAAACCTTGCACCCTCGCAGAGATTGAAGACGAGGACTTGCAGGCGTTTCTCTCACGGCTATATGATAAAGACTGAATTGTTTAACCCAATATTATGACAAGATTATGAAGATTATCGTTATGAACAGCGCAGACTTGCGCATCGAGGTTTTAAACGTTCCCGACCACATGCTGGAAGAGGACATTGAGGTGTTCTTGGCAGAGCACGACTATTCGCTCAACAACATTTCTTGGATGGCAGCACCCATCGACTATGTGCCAGTGCAGTTTCATGATTTCGGTATCAATGAAGAAGATGGCGAGGAGACCCATGCCATTCGCCACGCACGGTTGAAAAATTACTCCATCTATGACAGTGTGCAGGAGGTTAAGCACCGTGAGCAGGAAGAACTTGTAGAAACTCTCCGTCAATATGGCGAGAAAGTGGATGATGGATATGAGTGGCATTTCGAGGGAGAGTGTCCCATCATTGCCGCTTACGACTACGACGAGCCTTGTGACGTGGTTATCCTTGCTGTCAGAGTGAACAAGGATGGCAAACTCACCCTCATTGGAAACGAGAAAAACGACCGTGGCAATGAGCATAAGATTGATGCTGACGAAATCTTCGCTGGCCATTTGAGTTTTGTCACATCAGAGATAAAGGCGTAATATTCTATGGGGATAGGTGGCGAATGCGCTGCCTATTCCCTTTATACCTTAAATATATATGAGTAGTATGACAAGCAAGCAGAGAAAGACCATGATTGAAGGATGGGTGAAAGATATAAACCCGAAAGCCATCCTTCGTGCAGCAGACTCCAGATGTGGAGCAAGGTATGCCGTCTATGTAGTGCCAACACCAGGAGAGTTCGGAATACGATGCACGGACTACCTGCCATTGGAGCAGTTGGAGCAGTACCTATTGGGAGTGTTCAATGCCAATGAGTTCTACAAGCGGATGGGGAGGATGGCATAGCCTCCTCCATCTTCAAAAAGCCCTTCGAGCATCGTTAATGTCTCGAAGGGCTGTTTCCTTATGCCTATTTGCTGATGAATGTCCCGTCTGGATGCTCGTCCTGCCATCGGTGTTCCGCCTCAGAACCAGGCTTTGTCATGTAGTGGAAGTGACCTTTGCCTCTCGGGCCTCGGCTATTGACAAATTACTAAATATCCAAAGCGGCGTGATAAGCCTCGTAGATGGCTTTGGTGATGTTGGCGGGACGGACGCAGTCGCCAACCTCACGGACGAACGGGGCGCATCCGCGAAGGGCATCCACGTCGGCACGGTTGGCACGCTGACCAAGAGCGCATATGACAGTCTGGCCTGGGACGAGTATCTCATTGCCTTCCTTATCCCTGCAGATAACGCCATCGGCAGTAATCTTCTGACCAATATATTCAGTATGGGGCGTTGAGAACTCCGCCACCTTACGCATCAGAATCGGGCGCTGGCGGATATTACAGTCAGCAGCCAAGGTGTCACGCATCTCAACCAACTCCACCTTCTTGCCTTCCATACCCAGATGGATGGCGCACTCGCAACCGGCAAGTCCACCGCCAAGTACGACCACGCTATCGCCGACCTTATCCTTATTCAAATAATACTCGTTGACGATGATTACGTTATCTGAATCGATGCCGGGGATGGGCGGAACGAGCGGCGTGGAACCAACAGCCAGGATCAGCGCATCGACGCCCTCCTTCTCCACATACTCAGGCGTAACGGTGGTGTTCAAACGAATCTCCACACCCTCATCCTTTGCCTGACGCTCAAGGACAACCCCCAGCTCGTACATCTCATACTTGAACGGAAGCGCCTGTTCCGATTTCAGGATACCCCCCACCATGTCCGTCTTCTCGCAGAGAATCACCTGATGCCCGCGCTGTGCAGCCGTAATGGCGGCCTTCAGTCCGGCAACGCCGGCACCCGCCACCATCACCTTCTTGCGTTTCAAGGCTGGCACCACCTCCATGCCCTCTATCTCGCGGCCAATCAACGGATTCACGGCACAGCGACGCGTAAAAGTCACTGGGCGCTCCGCCATGCAAGTATAGCAGCGCAGACACCGGACGATGCGGTCTTCCTGACCAGCCATCACCTTCTGCGGATGGAAGGGGTCGGCCAGCAACTGACGTGCCATATAGACCACGTCGGCCTTTCCCTCAGCAATGATACGTTCCATCTGCTCAGGGTCGCTGAGCGCACCAATAGTAGCCACGGGTTTCTTCACGTGCTTCTTAATCTCTGCAGCCAGCCATACGTTCACGCCGTGCTCATCAAACATCGGCGGCGTGGTATTAAAGAAGCCAAACTGATAGGATCCTGCCGAGACATGAATCAGGTCCACATACTCTTCTACAGCCTGAGCAATCTTGATGCCGTCCTCAATTCCATAGCCGCCATCAAACAGTTCGCTGCCGCTGAGACGAACCTCCACAGGGAAACCTGGTCCTACGGCGTTGCGCACGGAGGCAAGCACCTCACGGACGATGCGGATACGGTTCTCAAGCGAACCGCCGTACTCGTCGGTACGATGATTCTGATAAGGAGAAAGGAACTGATGCAGCAACCAGCCGTGACCGGCATGCACCATAATCATCTCATAGCCGGCACGCTTACAGAGCGCAGCCTTCTCGCCGTACGCCTTCACAATGTCGGCAATCTGTTTCTTGGAGAGCGCCTTTACAGGACGACCATCGGGACGCGTACCGTCGCTGGGTCCCCATTGGTTCAGACTGGCCTTCTTGTTCTTGTCCGCCATATACGTTCCGGCATACTGGCCGGAGTGTGACAGCTCGATGCTGGGCACAGCGCCATGCCTGCGGATGGCATCAGCCACGAAGGTGTGGGCAGCCAGACAACCTACCGTCTCAAGGTCGAGGTGCAGCATGTGGCTGCCGTCGGTCTCAGGATGAACCACGAGTTCGCTGACGGTCACGGCAGCAGCTCCGCCTTTGGCACGCAGTTCATAGAAACCTTGCGTACGAGGTCCGGGACAGCAGTCGGCGGTAATGTCCGTCGCACCCATTGGTGCAGAGAAGATACGGTTTCTGAATGTCACCTTGCCCAGCTGGATGGGGCTTGTCAAATGAGGATATTTGCTATTGTTCATAAGATACAGTTAAGTTTTTGGGCCGCTTACCATAGTGGGCTCAGTATTTGTTAACACCCACACTGCTGCAAAGGTACAAATAATTAGGTTCTTCTGCAAATTAGTTGAAAAAATAGTATTGGATTCTTAGAACCACCCCCCGAGATACTTGCATCCGTGTAAAGGAATCGTGCCGTTAAGTTCGGCGAGGAGCTGCGGTGCAGGATGTTATTTGACCTATAGCTCATTTTGCAGGCTGAAACCACTCTCAATGTATTATAGACACAGGTGTTTTGGTAATTATTATTATATATCCCAAATTTGTTCGAGTTTGTAAATCAAACTGATTGTTCTAACTGTTCTAACATAATATAATATTTATTATACCACAATACTACGCCCACCCATAGCGGAATGGCAGGACGGGTTCTCCATCAGAGCCGATGGCACTGGTGGAGGACGGAACGGACTGCGAGAGGACGTTGACTGCTTTCCCTTTGCATCAACAGGGCAGACTTCATTCTGCGCCAGCTCTGTATGATGGCTTATTCCAAGCTGTCATTGTTCACTCGCTTTGTAGTCTGTTCTGGCCGTCGTGCCTTTTCGCTACCCACCGTCTTTCAGGTTTCTGTACTTTCACTCTCCGAGGCCCAACTTTTCCCATCGTATTTCCAATCTTCTATCACATCGGCATTCATGTGACAGGGGAGTCATTTTTCTGCGAAGTTACCTTGGAGCTGCCAAACTGCAAGTCGTGTCTTGTGAACAATCTTCCTTTTGTGCAAAAGAGTATTGAATAATCTGCTCATGCTCGGCAAAATGAAAGCAAGCTTTCTTTTGCTCTCGCTTACTCGCACTATCCATATTTCTATTTCTTTAGCTATGCTACATATTGATACACTTTGCTACACTTCCGCTACATGAAATATTCAGGCAAAAGCCATGTAATACATTGAAAATCAATACTGCTACATTTTTGCTACATGGTTTTATATAATCTCGTCACACGCGATATGCCATATACATGTCACAATACATTTTATCCAGTATATATAACGGAGAAAATGTTTGGTGGAATGCAAAAAAATATGTAATTTTGCATATTAATTAATCTTGACGTTAGCATTTCATGCTATTGGTTTTTCTCAGAAACTACAGAAGTCGAATACGTCAATTAATGGGTGGGGTGGGGAATATGTCCCTCGATGCAAAATTTGCAGTTCAATGGCGGACTTTTAAGCAATCCGTTCCCTCTCGCCGGATGGTAAAATTAGCTGTTCTCTTTACAGAGAAAAAAGGAGACGGAGAGCAAAAAACGCTCCTTTTTAATGTTAAAAATATTAAAATAGTGTATATAACTCACTGATATTAAATGTCTTACAATGCCTTGTCCTGCGACAAATTAGCGACAAAAATAGGCAAAATCGCATTTTTTTGAAAAAATAGAGTGCTGATTATCAACGACTTACGACAGTTGTAAAAGCGGTAAAGAATCCCTCTCTCTCCGCAAGTTTAGCTGAATATCAGCAAGTTACAAAGTTACACCCAGTTTTACACCAAAAAATGTAAAGTTGGGTGTTTTCTTTTTACTAAGCCAGAAGACTGCATACTTCATCTTTCTTATATCACCTACTATGGCTATATGGGATTATTTTTGCCTACGTCGGTCGAAATTCAGTCAGCTGCATCGGACAAAATCAGTCACTCACGAGTTCGCTAACTTGATTTCGCGGCAAAGTTAATCATCTTTTTCTCAAACTCTCACCTTTCAGCTCAAATCTTTGCGCCGTATGCACGATTCTGTCGAGGATTGCGTCTGCCGCCGTGGAGTTCGACTTCATCATGTCATACCAGTTCGCCACGGGCAGCTGGCTGGCGATGATGGTTGACTTGCGTGCATGGCGGTCCTCCATCATCTCGAGGAAGTCGAGCATCTGCTGCTTGTCCAGCGAGCGGATGCCGAAGTCATCGATGATGAGGAGGTCGGTGTCGGCCATGCCTCCGAAGAACCTGGTGAGCGTGCCCTCGATGCGTGCCATGGTGACCTGCTCGAAAAGTTTCAGAACGTTGTAGTAGCGCACCTTGAAGCCAAGCATGCAGGCCTGGTGTCCCAGTGCGGTGGCAAGCCAGCTTTTCCCCGTTCCCGCAGGCCCTGTGATGAGGACGGGGATTCCCCGCCTGATGTAGGCGCAGGTGGCCAGTTCCATGACCCTGCTCTTGTCCAGCCCTCGGCTTGCGTCAAACCGGGTCTCTATGATGGTGGCCTGGTAGCGGAAGCCGGCCTGCTTCAGCAGTCTCGCGTTGCGGTTCTCCTTCCTCTGTTCGCTCTCGGCCTGCAGGAGGAGCTGCAGCCCGTCGCGCAGGCACATGCCGTCCACGCGCCTGGTCTCGATGAGCGACTGCCAGCATTGTTCCATGCCGGGCAGTCGCAGCCGTTTGAAGATTGTTGCGGTTTCGTCCATAATCTTGAATGCTTTATGTTAAACGTAAGTGACTTGTGTCATCAGGTGAACAGCCCCCTGATGTTCTCATGCTCGGGAGGCGCGTCCATGTCGTCAAGGCGGGAGGCCTCCAGGATGCCGAGGCACTTGCTCTTGATCGCGTGGTCGATGAACCTGTAGGAGCACCTGTCGAAGCGTATGGCGCTCTCGCAGGCGAGGTCGAACAGCCTCGGCTCCGTGTTCCTCTGCAGGCGCAGCAGCGCGTCGCAGCGGTTGTAGAGCACCTCCGGCGGAGTACCCTTGGAGAGCCTGGCGAACATGGTCTCGACCACTGTGCCGAGGTTCGCGTTCACGCCCCTGCTCATGCCGATGTAGTAGGCGGGCGAGCGCCTGCGGTACGCCTGGCTGTTGGAGGCCATGTCCGTCTCCTCCGTGGTGTACTCGCCGGGAGTCCTGTCCCTCGGCCACTCGCGCACGAACTCGCCGTCCGGCATGTAGATCCTCACCACGGTGGCCGTGTAGATGACCGTCATCCGGAATCCGATATACTTGTAGGGGACGGAGTAGTAGTGCATGTCGCGTCCGAGATAGATGCAGCAGTTGTCCTGGACCGTCAGCTTGGTGTAGAACTTCACCTCGTACCGCTCTTTCGGCAGCGGCATCAGGTGTGGCTTCTCGATGGCCAGGAACAGTTCCTCGCGGGTCTGGGGACGCTGGTGCATGCGCCTCTGGTTGCTCTCCCTCATCTTCTGGGAGATGGCGGCGTTCATCTCCTCTATGGAATAGAACGTTGCGTCGCGCAAGGGTGCGACGACCCTGCGGTAGAATATCCTCACATGGTCTTCCACTCCGGATTTGTCCTTGGGGCGCACGGGCCGCGCGGGGATGGCCACGCAGCCGTAGTGGTTGCAGAAGTCGTCGAAAAGCTTGTTGAGCACCGGCATGCCGTTCTCCCGCTTGATGACGGCCGATTTCAGGTTGTCCGGCACCAGTATCTTCGGCACGCCGCCGATGTGCTCGAAGAACCGCTCCACGGCCGTCAGGAAGTCTTCCACCCTCTGTGAGGGGACGGCCGTCGCAAAGCCGTAGTCGGTGGCGGGAAGCGTGGCCACGAATATCTCCACCTCACGCACCTCGCCGGTGTCGATGTCAACGTACTGCATCTTGCCTCCGGCGAAGTCCAGGAACGCCTTCTCGCCACCCACGTAGAGGTCCTTGAGGATGGTTGAGGCGGTCTTCTCCTCGGTTCCCGCGATGTACCTGTTGAGGTGCTCCTTGAACTGGGTGATCCCGTAGGGATGCTCGGACTCCCTGCTGTACTCCTCCCAAAGCAGCTGCATCGTCACGTGGGGGCGGCGAAACTCGGAGGCATAGTAGGGAAGCCTGTCCTTCAGCTCCTCGAAGCGGCTGTCGCTGTAGGCCGCGTTGCCGCCCGTCATGCGGTGGGCCAGCACGGGGTCGTCGAGGGCCAGCAGTTCGTCGACGCTGAGGCTGTCCTTCTTGGCCTGGTTGATGTACTTGTTCACCGTGTTCTTGTCAAGCTCCACTGCCTCCGCTATCTTGCGGTTGGACATGGAGCCGTTCCTGAACAGACGGAGAACCTTCTTTAACTTGCTCATGTCAATTGCGTTGTTTGCCATAATCTCCTTGCTCGTGGATTGTTCCACTTGCAAAGGTAAGCAAACTTGGAGTGACTGAATTTGCTCCGGCGGGAGGTCGGCTGACTGAATTTGCTCCGACGGCGGAGTGAGGGTCGGATATCATGTCATCACTGACTGATTTTGCTCCGTCACCCGCTGATTTTCAGCGGCGGCATCTGCAAAACTGACTGACTTTGCTCCGACGGAGGGGCATTTTGCCACCTTGTGGAGGCCAGCCTTTGGGCAGTGACTGACTTTGCTCCGATTTTCGGGCCTATTTCGGGCCATTGACTGAATTTGCTCCGACGGAAAGACCGTTTTAAGGGCAAAATTCAGTCTAATTTGCCTCTCTCAGCTGACTGATTTCACCGTCCTAACTGACTGAACATGCTCCGACGTGCGCAATTATTTTGGGAACATAAAACCCACTGACCTTTGGCAGATATGCCTGAAAATCAATGGGATTATTTGATTTGTTGTCAATCTTGAAAAGATGAATAACAAGCAAATACTGTGATTTCTGTTATTTATTTGAATCCCTTTCGACTAACTTTATTGTTGTATCTTTGTCTGTTTTCTTCCTTTGCCTTTTCAAAATAATCTGGGTCTGATATTGTTTTCCTGTTTTCTTCATCACGTAGCCTGGCCTCTTCAGGAGAGAGTTTTATTATCTTCCCGTCCGAAACTGCAATATTAGAAGGATAACATACTAATTGACGCTGGAGTTCTTCTGAGGTTATTTCTCCTTTTACGAAAGCTTCTCTAACAGATTTCCAAAGTTTCAAGTCTTCTGATTTACTCGCGTCAAGAAACAATTGATCTTGATGAAGGTCATCGCTACTTAAAAATGTATCAGCATGAAATACTTCTGTTTTTCCATCTGCAAATCCCATGTATGCTCCATTCGTGGATATGATACTTAATTCCCTACGATTAATATTGGTTCCGTAAATCTTACTCATGTCACCAAATACTCGAGGATTGATGCAACCATTTAGAAACATATGCTTGCAGACATCAACGAATTCTGTTTCAGCATCTAACCCCATCCGTTCTTTATATCTTCGAACAGCATGAGCACTATACATTATGACATGTGGCTTAGAATCGGTTATAAAGACAGGAGTTTGCTCTCTTAAATCTTTCATTACCATAAAGCAAGAGAGAAGTAACTTGAAAGTTAACCTTTGCTGGTTTTATTCCTATAGGGAGCATGTAAAGTATTGCTTCAGGCAACTTCAACATGCCCCATATCGGAGGAATTTCAGCCCCTCTTTTAAGTAACGAAAGGATAGTACGTCTATGTTTGTTTAAAAGAAGACCAAGCAGACGTTTACTAAGTTCATCTCTATGTTCATCAAAGAAACGATGAAACTCTCTGTTTGAGCTTTCTGACGTTATCATTATGCTTATAAGTTTTTTGCATTACACATATCTGCTCTGTGACATTTGTCGCAATGAGCCTTGTTCCATATTGTATAGAAAAGCGTAGTAACCGATGAGACAATTTCGGGATTCTTCGTCAGAATACCAACTTCAAAGTTGCCAGGGGTAAAAACTCCTTGTCCTATACCTGCAGGGGTAATGTTAGCCGAGCCGACATAAGCCATTTGGTCATCGACAATCACGACTTTTGCATGATTCCTCTCGCAAAACATATACTCGAAAAGTTCTGGATTCATCTGCTGATAAAACTCTTTCCATTCGTCTCTGAACGATGATGAAGGCATTGAACAGATAACTTGAACGGAAACGCCCTGAATTGCCTTCGCCATCAGGTATTTTATAAACGGAGTACCATCATTGTAGTTTTCACCTTGACTCCCTGTTGGTTTCAGACGGAAACGCTTGAAGTTAGCAGTCATAATCTTGACAGAAGATTTAGCTGCACAAATCCTTTCTATTACCTCTTGATAGTGATTCTCATTTATAATGAGTTGTGTATCATTGGACGGAAGAGAACTTTTGGAATATTCTATGACGCTTCCCTTTAACACCTTCCATCGGTTATACTCGTCGCGATGTGCCTTGATAATCCCTTGCTCTATAAGACTTTCAAATTCTGCCTTACTGCATTTCAGATACTTTCTGGCAGTGTGTCCACTAATATATTTAACTTTATCAACATCTTGGGATTCCTTTGATGTATTTTCCGTCAATGCAGAAGGTTCGGCTTCTTGCTCTATATTGTTTATAACTATGCCAAAATACTTCTCCACAGCATCAACGTTAAAGCGGTAATGCCCTCTACGGTTTCTGTGAGAAGGCAATACATTTGTCTTTGCAAGATTCCTTATGTCGTCCTGCTGTAATCCGGTTAGCATAGCTACCTCTGCAGTGTTGATATATTTCTTTATTGGCATAATGAACAGAAAACGATTAAATCATTCTAAGCTGTTGATGACATTCAACATCGTATCATAGTCCGTTATCTCATGGTAACGTACCTTGCTTGTAGAGACGCTGTTGAAGAGCTTCTTGGCGCACTCTATCTTTGCCATTTCAGCCCCTTTCAGGTTCATGGATAGCATACTGCCCTTGGTTTCAGCCACGAAGAACACGTGCTTAACACCCATGTTATCATTGAAAGCTATAGCCCAGTCTGGCGCATACTTGCCAACTGGTGTAGGTATCTGGAACGAACGAGGCAGACGGGCATAGACGCATACCTCATCCGCTTTATCAAGAGCTTCAGCGAACTTCCGTTCACCCTTGCTGTCCGTAAACACATAGTCAAGGATATGCTTCTTAGCCTCGTAAGCTTTTTCTATAGGCTGGCGGCTCTTCTCTTTCGTGAAGATACTGGCATCATACTGCTGCTCGGTACGATTGTAGGCAATATGTTCTACAATCATCGTGGCCTTCTGGTCTTTTATCAGATGTACCACGTTGCGGATAAACTCTTCTGGGTTGTTCTTGAACAGATAGAGCTTTGCCGTAGAAATGACTTTCAGAATGCGAACCACCGTTCTTCTTGTCAGCGTTGCACCTTTGGCAATCTCCCCCACGAGGTCGTAGGGAACATCGCTTGTCGAAACCTCCCTCATAGTTTGTGTTCGGGTGTGCTGGTCACCTGTGAAGTCCAAGTCGTCAGTTCCTTGTTCACCCGTCGTCACAACATACTTTAGTTCAGTGACTCGCAGATTCTTGTTGATGGAAGCCACGGCTTTTTGTATCAATTCCTCACTATCATAATGAACAGTATAGACATACCGATGGTTAATTTCCTCCCACAGCCTCTTGAACTCGTTCTTGCTGGCATTATCGTTCAGATGATCATTGATAGCTTCTGCCGACTCATTGGCATTCTCAATCATGTCATCAAGGGCTGATGGGTCGAAGATACCCTGTACTAACTTATGAACTTGCTCACTGATGGGAGCCAGTTTCTTACTCATTGGTGCGAGGTTGCCTGTGCGCAGGTCTTCATGATAACTATGCTGTATATTGCCCTTGTCGTCCACATAGTCATTCTCAAACAGATAGTTGACAATGGCTGATGCCTCCATTGCCGAGATTTCATGTACTTCTTCACTAACCTTGAACTTCCTGCCTTCAAAGTATGCCACGGTAGCCAACGTAGGACGCTCACGCAATGCCTCGCGTGTCTCTTTCTGTAGCGCATCAACAAAAGAGCTGTAGCTCTCGTTGGCGATGACAGTCAAAGCATTTATGTCATGCACGGCTTCGCCCAACCGTTCTGCATCCATACGAACACCTTGTTGGTCAACGCAGATACGCAGTCCGCGTCCTACCTCCTGACGTTGCGCCGTGGCACTGCTGGCATGGCGTAGCGTACATATCTGGAACACATTGGGGTTGTCCCATCCTTCACGCAGCGCAGAATGAGAGAAGATGAATCGTGTCGGTTCATCAAAGCTCAATAACCGCTCTTTGTTTTTCAGAATCAAGTCGTATGCTGATATGTCCGAGGAGAAGTCTTCACCTCGCTTCACAACACTGTCGATGGCGTGGCCTTTCTTGTCGATAGAGAAATAGCCGTTGTGTACCTGGTCGGCAGTAAAGCGTTTCAAGTAACGCTGGTAGTCATCTTCAAAGAGTGACAAGTTTTCATTGAGGAAACGGGTGTATTCCTCTTCAAAAACCTTCCAGAGAATGCCTTTCACTACCTCTCCCTGTTCGTCGTAGCCTTTATAGTTGGCAACTTCATCAATGAAGAAGAGCGAAAGCGTCTTAATTCCTTGTTTGAAGAGTGTGGCTTCTTTCTCGAAGTGCGAACGGATGGTTTCTCTTACTTGAATGCGCTGTATCTGTTGTTCCGACACATCACCCATGACTTCACCCTTTCGCAGTGTGTCACCATTCATGAAATAGACGGTGTTCGTTAGAGGGTTAATGTCGGTGACAACAAAATCCTTGTAAGCAGGAAGTCCTGAAGTGTCATAAAGTGAATCATTCTGCCCGAACTTGCATATCTGCCTGCGAGTGCTGGCTGCTCCCTTCACCTCAATCTCCAGCTTCACTTCTGGAGCCTTATTCTTGGAGAGAACAATGCTGTCAAAGTAGATATAACTCTGGTTGCCCAACAGGTTTTGCAGGGTGATACCCTTCACCTGAATCTTCTTCACCAATCGCTGGCGGTAGGCATCGAAGGCATCAAGTGCATAGACGCAGTTGTGCGAGGTTTTATGAGTTGCCGAATAGTTCAGCACAAACAGTGGCTTGAAGTTCTTCAAGGCTCGTTGCGTGGCGGCACCTTCCATCTTCTGTGGCTCGTCCATGATGATAATGGGGTGGTTAGCAGCAATCACATCGATAGGACGGCGGCTCTGAAAATCGTCACGCTTGGAATAGATGATACGGCTTTCCTTGTTGGCAGCACCTTCCTTGAAGGAGGTATTGAACGCCTGCACGTTGATAATCATCACATTGATGCTGGCATCGCTGCTGAAAGAGTCTATCTGTGTCAGGTTGCCGCTGTTATAGATAAAGTAACGGGCTTTCTTGCCGTACTGTTCCATGAAGTGGTCTTCCAGCATTGAGAAACTCTTATACACGCCTTCACGGATGGCGATACTTGGCACCACCACGATGAACTTACTCCAGCCATAACGCTTATTCAACTCAAACATGGTCTTGATATAGACGTAGGTCTTACCTGTACCTGTTTCCATTTCGATGTCGAGTGAACAGGCACCAAGTCCGTCTGGCAGACTCAGTTTCGATGATTTCGGTATGTTGCCAATGGCTTGCTGTTGCTGGATGTTGGCCAGCAGTTGATGACCTTGTAACTCCACATCGTTGTTGCGCCATCCCACATATTCCTCTTCAAACGTAATCTGTCCCTTGCGTTTACCAAGGTCACGACGGTACTGTGCATTGGTCTTTGACGGTTGTCCGGCAAAAACATTCACCGTCTGCTCCACAGCATCCGTCTGATATTGTTGTATCTTGAATTTAAACTTCATACGTTTGCCTCCTTTTGTTTTGCTCTATATTTCTGGCGAGGGTGATGAGGGATATCATACATCTTCTCTATGACATCAGCAAGTTTTGGCAATACATGATTTTTAACGTAATTCACATCTCTGCCTATTCTGGCAGCAATGATTTCTGCCGTCACCCATTCTGAACAAACTTCCCTTATTTTTTCTTTAAGTTGTTCTTTAGTATAACGTTTCGGAAGAGCAACATTAGGAACCGGAAGAGCAACATTAGGATTCGGAAGAACAACATTAGGATCTTTAAGTCCTGTATTAAGTCCAACATTGGCATCTAAAAGAGCAACATTAGAATCCGGAAGTTCTACATTAAGCCCATAAACATGATACTTCGTTCCTCTTCCATGACCAGAAGATTCAAGCAAATGCGCTGCACACATTTGTCCTAACATCTTCGTGATATCGGCCTTATGCATATTCAAAGCATATTGCAGTCGCTCATTGGTAATTTCTTCTTCAGAATAAGCTAATGCCAACGTCAAAAGTTGCTCTTGCGGAATACCGGCTATCTTATCTCCATATAGTTTAGACAGTTCCTCTTTAACAGATTCATCCAAGAGAGACTCCATCGACAGAGTCAGTACAATCTTATTGGGTCTCTTTTTTTCTACCAGATAGGGACGTTTCCAATTCAGTTCTTCCCATCCGCGGATAATCTTATCGACACCGCTTCCTGCTTTCTCTGCAGAACCAAGGAATGTGAACATCGTCTGCAGATATTTGTTTCTACAGATGCTTTCCCCGCCTTGGTAGTATTGCTTAATCGAAATCAGCATAATTCCAGGATTCGAGAAAACCATCTTATTGGGGTATTTATAAATGTTCAGCGAAGCATTCTCCGTATAGTCGGCATGTATCAGTGCATTAGCCAATGCCTCTCTGACAGCTACATGGGCAGGCGTTTCAGTTCTCCGTTGATTGCCTTCCAGTTGGAAAGGCTTCGGCAGGAAGTTCTGAAGAATAGGCAGCACCCGACTATAGAACTGGAAAAGATTAGATTCCCAATTACCATCTGGACAGATACGGTTCACCCATCTGTCTTTCGGGTCTTGTATTTCCTGATAGTCAGGGAAGAAGTTTGGGTTCTCATCCATGATGGCACTATAGGTGCCAAACATCAATAGTCCTGCATATGTTAAACCATACTCTCCTGTCTTTCTATCTTTTCTAAACACGTTCAGTTTCTCTAAGAACTTATCTTCAGGTAATGCGTTCCACACATGGTCTGGGTTCCATTGCTCAAACCTGCGACGATACTGCTTGATAGAGTCCGCATCCAAATCTTCCTTGCTAAAGTTTTTCAGTATTCTTCCATCTACAGGACTTGCCAGATTTGCATCCGCAAACATACTGTTCACTTCTTCACGCGAGCAATGGTAATCACCATCAAGGTCACGTCGATAAGTGCCTGTATAGGGGTCAAGCCCGCAATACACAGGTCTCAGACTCCTGTCAACTCTTGGAATATAGAAGAACAGGAAATACGCCCCATCGAACTTTACCGTCTGCACATCATTCTCTTTCAACAAGGGAATGTTCACACTTTCCTTGCTGTGCATCCTATTGAAAAAGTCCTTTTCGTACTTCTTCGCTTGTTCTTCTGTCACCCCATCAAGATAGAACTGATCATCTTTCTCTTTAATTCCGAAGATGATTGCCCCACCATCCGTATTGGCAAACGAAGAATATGTTTCCCAAAACGAATGAGGAAATCCCCCTTTCGCAGACTTATATTCCAAGTCGCTTGACTCCTTATCATTCAGCAACTGCTCTAAAACAGGTTGCAGATCTTCGTATTCGTATATTCGTTTCATGTGCGAATTATAAACTAATGTTGCTATCTTTCATCTTTATCTGAAGCTTGATATTTTTGCTTGGTGAGTTGTGAATAAACAAACTCATCATTCAATAGTTCCAAGAAAGCCTTGGCATTAGATTTATTCGAGATTTCTATATACCTATCACCATCTTTTTCTTTTATCTTCAAAATATCTCTAAGTTTTTCGTCTTTATCAATAAAATCTAAAACATCTTCTTTCGGAATATCTCCATTTAATATTTTTGACGTAGACAACACTTTTACCAGTTTCCTGCTAAATGATAGATTGTCTTTATATTTGTTAAGTTTCTTGTAATCGAGCACTAAATTCTTACTTTTTAAACAGCCCATGTATTTGTTGGCTTGATTATTCAGGACTGCATGAAGATCAAAAGAACTTTCGGCAAACTTATCATCCAATATGATATATTTATTCGAGAAAAATACCACTTGAAAATTCGGACCTATTCGTAACAATTTTCCATCAAAACTTCTTAAAATATCTTCTCCCATAATTCCAAATATGGATTTTGTAGACTTTGTTAGTTTTTCAACAGCCGAAAATGCTTTGTATATAGAAAACACATGATCTCCACCATCTGAAAATACCATTATCAAATGATCCAGTCCTTCAAAACCATCGTGACCAAAATCATAATTTGCATAATGCGCATTTCCAATGACTTCGGACATTGATTTCAAATTAGTCGGAATAGCTTCCAAGTCATATTCGTAATAACGATTCTTGCGTTCGTCAGCAGTTGAATAGTTTACTATGCTGTATTCTTTTCCTATTAACAGAGTTTGAATACCATGAGACACAATACATATAATCTCATTTATAAGATCTGGATCAACATTGACTTTATAAGGTGTAGTGTCTGCTTTCTTGAAAGCATACATTTGCATCTCTTTGTGAGAGTCTGGAATTGTTATAAATCGCACCTTTTCTATTAATGTCTCTTTTGTCATATTTTCTTGTTATTTATATAAGTAACTACACCAACTCCGTCAGAAAGCATAACATATTGAATATTGTCACCTTCGGACATATTTTTGTTACAGATCACAATCAATGATTCTTTTTTCTCCTTTTTTTCTATTTTTTGCGTCTCTACTTGTGTTTGATATAACCGAAATCCCAGTAAAGCTAAAGTTGGATTATTATAAAAACCATTCGATTTACAAAAGATAATGCCAATTATGCCGAGCAATATAGATAAGACTATCCAATGATTAAGTTTTACATAGTTAAAACTAACAAGTGGAACAAAATAAGATGCGACAAAATTAAGAATGTTGTAATTTAAATCTTCCTTATGAATTATCTTAACAGAAAGTTCAGGAGTGTTTTTGTTCCATGATTTCTTCAAGAAGGAATACACAACACATTCAATTAATATGGAAACAATAATAATATATATTCCAAATTGACATTTATCCCACAACTGGGGCATACCTATGAAGTCACCTCCAATTTCAAAAGGGATATCCATACATAAAAAACCTACAATGACAAAAAGGAATGCCATTGACAGTATGTATAAAGCAACTTTTTGTATCGTTCTCATCGTTATATTATTCTTCTTACTGTATCTTTGCTATACTCTTCCCATATTTGCTCGAAGTTGTCGGCAACCTGGTCGTTGGCAAGACTGCTGTCGCGCATCACGAAGTAATATGGATGCTGACGGGCTATTTCCGTGATGATCGTCTCATTCACTTCTTCGTCGAAGCAAGCCATCAGGTAACCGTCGCTGACACTCCAGACCGTCTTTCCGGCAATGCTACGCTTTTCAATCTTGGCACTCAGTTCAATGCCGAGGTCTATCATCGTCTGGAAAAGAAGGTCTTCCTCTGTACGGTCGGGCTTAATATTGTCGTCAAAGAGTTTCTGCTCATTAAACTCTGATGGAGTGTAATAGACATCCTGCATATTCGACGAGTCGAGTTTCAATACACGGAAGCCTGTATCAAGGTCTTGTGTGGTTAGTGGTGACTCCTCTTTGATTTTCTTTCCCGCACGACGGATGCGCTCTTTGCCTATTTCACAAAGATTGCCATATTTATTATCAACATTTTCTGGTATTTGTACCAAGATGAATTTGCGGTGAGCATTATCGAAAGCGTTGTGCTGCATCACAGCATGTGCAGTTGTGGCAGAGCCCGAGAAAAAGTCGAGTACAGTACTATCCTCATCGGTTGCAATCTGAACAATGCGATTAAGCAAACGGACTGGCTTGGGCGTATCAAATGGAATATCACCGTCAAAGAGTGCTTTCAATTCTTTTTTTGCCTCGTCTGTATGTCCAACTTCAGTATGAGGCCACAGGTTAGTCACCATCAATCCATCTACATCAGCCAAATAAGTTTTTCGACGTATACCTCCCTTTCCGTCATTTCCCGTAAAATAAAGCTTTGGCCAAGGCGCACTTTTGAACACTTCCTGTGCTATGTTCCAATTTGCCTCAAAATCAACCGCCACAATGGCTTTTACGTCTCTCTTGATGTCATTTGTAGAAACCCCACAAATGACAGCTCTTCTTTTACTATCATCAATATTTTTTAGTTCGTAGGGCATCCAGCCATTCATTATTCGAAGCATTTCTTTTTGGTCATATGCCCAGCATCTATTATTTGCAGGATATATATACTCGCCTGTCAATGGATGCTGAATGGCATAGACCATCCCCTGGTGTGTCTTTGCGCCAGGCGCAGCAGCATCACTCGAAGTCCACTCTCCTTTTGGATCTTTGTCTGGATTCTTATATTTACTATCGGTTTCTGTCGTCCTCGGTAACTTCTTAGGTGCCCACCCAGGTCTTCTTCCAAAAATGATGATACATTCTTTTTCCGCAGGAATTCCTTTTGAATCATTTCTCGGTGAGTATGTCTTTTGCCAACTGATGTTTGCTACGAAACATGATTTTCCATATATTTCATTGCAAACCTTAATAAGGTTCTCTGCCTCGCGGTCATCTATGGAAATGAATATCGCCCCATCCTCGCTCAGCAAATCCTTTGCTACCTTCAAACGAGGATAAATCATATTGAGCCAGTCTGTATGAAAACGACCATTGCTCTCTGTATTAATAGTATACTTATCTGTTAGCCAATTACCTTCTTCATCATAGTCACCACTACTATCACTCCATGTTGAAACATCCATTCCAAAATTATCGTTATACACGAAATCATTACCCGTGTTATATGGTGGGTCGATATAAATCATCTTGACCTTGCCAAGATAGTTCTCGCGAAGGAGTTTCAGCACTTGCAAATTGTCGCCTTCAATATATAAGTTTTGTGTTGTGTCGAAGTCCACGCTCTCCTCACGACAAGGGCGCAGGGTGTCGGTCGTAGGGGCATTGGCCAGTCGGATGGCATTACGCTTGTCGGGCCAAGTGAATTGGTAGCGTTCCTCTGCACCCTCTACAATGTCTTTCGACAGTTCCTGCCTGAGTTGGTCAAAGTCAATCGCCACTTCCGGCTTTCCCTCATCGTTCAGCCGTTCCGTGAGGCAGTTGGGAAATAGTTCCCCAATCCGCTTTATATTCTCATCCACGATGTTCGTGGTCTGCATGTTTAATTTATCCATATTTTTATTTCAATATTTCTTTTACTTGAATTGCAATCTCTTCAGGTGTCATAACAGCGGTTGATAACGCCATTTTTGCACCTAAAGAAGGACTAAATCTAACAACTTCAGCCTTAGTTATATTGTGCCAAATGGGCAATATTCGACTTTCACCGCTCTCTTCCAAGTTGAACAAACCATCTAATTCGTGGTTAGTCCAATATTTGCGAATAAAATCATTTGATATGACAACTATACCAAATCTGGAGTTTCGTAATCCTTCATCTATTTTCTTTCGGATTGAGTCCCCCCACTTGATAGTATCGTTATCATACCATACGACGATGTCTAATTTCTTAAGCTCATCTACAAAAGGTTTTACGAATGTCTCTTTATCTTCTGAGGCATGAGAGATAAAGACATCATATTGAATATCATCTTGCTTTATCATTTCGTTTTGTGAAATAAGCTTTGTCTGTGCTGCAACTTTTGAAGTAAGTTCTTGTTGAAGTTTCCTTATTTGCTTATTGTAATTATCTTGAATTCGCTTTTGGCTTTTCTGAACTTCTTCTTGCTGCTTCTTAGCTTCCTTGGCAAGTTCTTTTTGCAGAGAGGTATTGGCATTATTCAAGTCAACTTGTTTCCTTGATATTTGCTTTTCTACTTCTGCTCTTTTGCCTTCTAAATTTGCAGCGTCATTTTCAAGCTTATTTATCTGATTCAACTTGCTGGTTAAAGAAGAACCCTTAGCATTTTTCAACGAAGAACTAAGAGTAGCGGCAGATTTCTTTTTGGCAGCAATTTGCTTTGAGAAATCTGCGCGTTTAGCTTCAAGCCTTTGAATCTCTTTACTTAAACTGTTGACTTTGTTTTGATATATGCTACTACTCATTTTAATTCCTCCTTTAATTTCATTAGTTGTTGATGCAACTCATATTTTTTTCTTGTTTGTTTTTCTGTACGACACTTAGAATAACGTATTATTAGATATTGTCAAATTGCCAATACTATTTTGCTGGCAAAAGTCTTCATATTGTTCTATGGCTTTCCGAGCTTCTTGAATACTTTTTGCTTCTTTGCCAATACCATGCCCCACTTTCAACATGGCAAGGAAACAATAAGCATATTCCGCTTTCGCCTTCTTAAGCAAGAAAGACTCCAAGGAAATATCTGAGAGACCTTTTTCATTTATATCTGCTTGCATTTCATTTGCCATGTTGTCATAAAATGCCATAACATCACCAATTTTAATTAAGTTATCCATTCCTTTCCCTAACAAAACGAAACTAACTTTACTTTTTACGACTTTATTGCCAACGAGATCATTTGCCGCGGAAACCAAGTCCTCTTTTGATAACTGAAGTAAGTCCTTGCATGATGGAAAATCATTGATGGATATGGCATCTGGGACTGCCCTATATAATTCCATTAAAAAACCAAAAACTCTGTAAAGAGCAACTCTTTGATAACAAATATCATCAGTGTATTGTGCTCCATTAACAAAAACAAGGCAGCGCCGGATGCTTCCAAAAGTCTCATAGAAACATTCTTTCAAACATCCATTGACATCATGAAAATAGTCATGATATAAACTTTTTTCTTCTTTTGTATTATTTGCTTGCCTGCCACTATAGCTATCGCACAATTCCTTAATCGCACAAACTGTTTCATTTTTCTCTTTCTTTAAGAGAAACAAACCTTTAAATGTGTTCATTTTCTTATTCTCCTTTCTTATATCCTTCGTAATAGTATGACTGCTCAACTCCCTTGAAGAGAACTTCGCGGTCATCAACCTTATCTGTCAGGTGGGCACCTAAGAGTGTACGGATTTCCAAGTCGTTGATGGGACTTCGCTCCATGGCAGAGAGGTAATCGTCCTTGTCAATATACTGCCAATCAACCACCTTTCCCAAATTCTTATTCAATATCTGGTCAAGCCATATACGTGTTGCACGACCATTGCCCTCCATAAAGGGATGAGCCACATTCATTTCCACGTATTTGGCTATAATCTCCTCAAATGTACTCTCAGGCATTTTTTCTACAGCCTCAAGAGCAGGAACGAGATACATACTATTTGCAAAGCGGAAACCGCCTTTGGCAATATTCTTCTCACGTATCTTTCCAGCAAAATCATAAAGCCCATCAAACAGATAATGATGTATCTCTTGTAAGCCCTTGGTGGTTCCCACCTCTATTTTGTTGATATCGCCAGACTCATATAGTCTTATAGCGTTTTCCAAACTTTGTTCATCTATCTTTTTCATTCTAATTGCTCTTTAAGTTTTACCTAAATTCCGCAGCACTTTAGTTAAACATTTTTATAAGTTCCTGAGCAACAAAAAGTTGTTCAGGATTTTGCCATGTCAGATTTTTCACTTATCTTAGTGCTGCAATTCAAAACAAGTAAAATCATCAATGGCATGGCAAATATAAGCATTAAATCTCAGGAAATCACTCCTTTCGGTGGAATTTTTCACGTGATGGAGAAATTTGACCATCACATCGGTCCTGTTGTTGACGGTGAGCTTGGGTTTCGGTGCACCACTTTCGGATACCAATACAGCGAAATAGCACGCTCGCTGATGAGCGTATACTTCTGTGGCGGTGACTGCATCGAAGACGTGACAAGCCACTTGATGCCCCATCTCTCGCTCCATCCCACCCTCCGCACCTGCTCCTCGGACACCATTCTTCGCGGCATCAAGGAACTGAGCACCACCAACACGACCTACACCTCCGAGACGGGACGCAGTTACGACTTCAATACAGCAGTGAGATTGAACAGGCTTCTCGTGAAGATACTCGTGAGCACCGGCCAACTCTTGGCGGGCAAATCTTACGACCTTGACTTCGACCACCAGTTCATCGAGACGGAGAAGTACGATGCCAAGATGACCTACAAGAAGTTCACCGGCTATAGTGCGGGCGTTGCCGTCATCGGCGACCTCATAGTGGGCATTGAGAACCGCGACGGCAACGCCAACGTGCGCTTCCACCAGCAGGACACGCTGGAGCGCATCTTCTCAAATCTCGAGTCTGACGACATCCACGTCAAGCGTGCCCGGATGGACTGCGGCTCCTGCTCGCGCGAGATTGTGGAGACCATAGAAAAGCACTGCGAGCATTTCTACATCCGTGCCAACCGCTGCTCCTCTCTCTATGACAGCCTGCTGGCACTCAGGGGATGGAAACGCGAGGTAATCAACGGCATCGAATATGAGCTGAACTCCATCATCACAGAGAAATGGGAGGGCAAGGCGTACCGACTTGTCATACAGCGTGAGCGCCGCATGGACGGGGAGCAGGACCTGTGGGAGGGTGAGTATACCTACCGCTGCATACTGACCGACGACTACACATCGACGCCGCGTGAGATAGTGGAGTTCTACAACCTCAGGGGCGGAAAGGAACGGATCTTCGACGACATGAACAACGGCTTCGGGTGGGCAAGGCTGCCCAAGTCATTCATGGCAGAGAACACCGTGTTCCTCCTGCTCACGGCTGTCATCCGCAACTTCTACAAGTTCCTCATGGAACGGCTTGACACAAAAGCCTTCGGACTGAAGAAGAGCAGCAGGATCAAGGCCTTCGTCTTCAAGTTCATCAGCGTGCCAGCAAAATGGATAAGAACATCCAGACACTACGAACTGAACATCTATACCAGCAACCATGCATACAAAAACGCTTTTGCAATTACGGATGGATGAACATATTACATCGAGGGTCCACAAACAGCATAAAGCCCCTTTAATGCCTGATGGGGAAAGGGGAATTTATACACTGAGAAGACATTTTTAATCGCCCTTGTCCGCATGTCATAGCACAAGAGAGGCCAAAAATAACTTTTGACGGCAAATCGGCAGCCAAAATGCAAAGTTGCGGATTTTAGGTTGACCTAAAACTTATTATCTATGAATTTTCCTTTAAAGATTCATTGAAAGGATGTGCCGATGATAATACTTTGCCCACTAAATTATTTAAAAATTCTTTTTCCTATTCCATATTTTTTACACAAATCCTATTGTAGATACCTTAAAGTAATATATCTTTGCAGCAAAAAGACATATTATGAACTATAGGAAAATGCTTTTTATGGTCGGTTGTGCTGTCTTTGCAGCAGCAGTGCGGGCACAAGTGACGATAGACATTGATGCTCAGCAACGCGGACCGAAGGTGAGTAGGATGCTCTACGGCATCTTCTATGAAGACATCAACCACGCTGCCGACGGTGGCATCTATGCCGAACTGATTCGCAACCGTTCGTTTGAGGACGGCCCTCGCTATGGCGCACCTGCCGACATGCAGGGGTGGTCGACGTATGCGGCCGCCCCATCGCAACTCACGGCAAAACTGATACAGCCTACAAAGAAGACACCATTGCTGAACGCCGTGCAGCACAACGCATTGGAACTCAACGTCAAGGCCTCGCCATCTGTGCCCGTTTGTCTGGTGAACGAGGGCTTCTGGGGCATCAATGCCGTGCAAGGGCGCAAATACCGTCTGACATTCTGGGCAAAGACTCTGAAATACCAGGGCAGCGTGAAGGCCACTCTCTGCTCAAAAGATGGTTCACAACTCTATGCCGAGACGGTGGTCGGCAATTTTGGCGTCGGTAAAGGATGGAAGAAGTATGAGGCAATGCTCACCGCCAACGACAACGATCCGCAGGCGCAGTTTGTCTTGGTGTTCGACGGCGTGGGACAGGTGCAGATAGACATGGTGAGCCTCTTCCCGCCTACGTTCAAGAACCGCGAGAACGGCATGCGTCCAGACCTCGCCAACATGCTGTGGCAGTTGCATCCTAAGTTCATGCGCTTTCCGGGCGGCTGTTTTGTGGAGGGGCAGGAGAGTCCCGACAATGCATTCCGCTGGGAGCGTACCATCGGACCGATAGAGGAGCGCGAGGGCCACTGGAACGTGAACTGGGGCTACCGCACCACCGACGGACTGGGTTATCACGAATACCTGCAGTTGGCTGAGGACTTGGGCGCCAAGCCGCTCTATGTGGTGAATGTGGGTATATGGCACGGCGGCATGACTCCCTACGACAGCATCCAGCCTTGGATTGACGAGTGCTTGAACGCCCTGGAGTATGCCAACGGTCCCGTAACATCTAAGTATGGTGCCATGCGCGCCAGAAACGGACATCCGGAGCCGTTCGGAATAGAATACCTGGAAATAGGCAATGAGAACAACCAGCCCGACCCCCGGCAACAGAGCGACCACTACTACGAGCGCTATGAGCAGTTTTATAAGGCCATACGAGCCAAGTATCCCGAGATGAAGATCATCGGCAATGTGGTGGCGTGGGGCGACGACAATCCCAAGTGGAACAGTCATCTGCCCGTTGACCTGCTTGACGAGCACTACTACCGCTCGCCCGACTGGTTTGCCGCTGCCTTTCATAAATATGACACCTACGACCGCCAAGGACCGAAAGTCTATGTGGGCGAATATGCCGTGACCAACGGCTACGGCAACCTGGGCAACATGAACGCCGCACTGGGCGAGGCCGTCTATATGATGGGAATGGAGAACAATGCCGATGTGGTGGAACTGGCCTCGTACGCCCCCATCTTCGTCAACGAGAACGACGCCCGCTGGCGTCCTGACATGATACGCTTCAGCAGCAGTCGAGTGATGGGCACCCCCAGTTACTACGTGCAGCAACTCATGCCGCAGTATCTGGGCACGCAGGTGGTGAAAGTGGAGCAGACAGACCCTTATAAGGACAAGGTGCGCAAACCGCTTACGCCGAAGCAGAACCGTGTGGGATTCGGAACATGGAACACTCTCGCCACGTTCGAGACCGGCAAGGAGGTGGATTTCGTTCGTGGCGACTGGCAGAAGGAAGGCAACAACGTGCGTCAGACAGGTCGTCAGGATGCCACGCTCTGCATCGAAAAAAACATCATCGACAGCGATCATTACACTTGCAAGTTCCGAGCCCGCAAGGACGAGGGTGCAGAGGGTTTCATCATCGTCTTCAACTATGTAGATGAAAACAACTACTGCTGGGTGAACTTTGGCGGATGGACTAACACGCAGCACGCCATCGAGCAAATCAGTAGCGGCGGTAAACTGCTTACCGACAGCAAGCGGGGCCATGTGGAGTCCGGACGCTGGTATGATGTCACCCTGCAGGTGGCTGGCGACAGCGTGAAGGCATGGCTCGACAACGAACAGGTGTTCAATACGGTGCTGAAACACGATGAGACAAAGGGCATCTTCTCGTCGGCCACCATCGACGACACCACCGGTGAACTCATCGTGAAAGTGGCCAACACCAGCGATGCCGCCACAACCGCACGTCTGAACCTGAAGCATTTCACGCCCGGCTGTGCCCGTGTGGTACGCCTGGCAGCCAACGACGGCATGGAAGAGAACACGCTCCAAGCGCCCACCACCATTCATCCCACGGAGCAACTGCTCTCACCCGAGGATGGCAGCGTGCTGCTTGACGTACCTCCATATTCGCTGAACATCGTTAAGATAAAAAGTGGTCAATAGGCATACACTCACCATCTGCTTCAGGTTATCTCCACTTCCAGCATGAGGGTGTGTCAAAATAAAGTGAACCCCAAAAGTTAGACAAAATACTTTTGGGGTTCATCATGTATAGACATAACCGCCAGCCAGAATACGAAGTGGTGGATTATAGGCTTATTACAAATTTTTAATATAGTATTGTAAATTCACTTTATATTGCACCTTCTTGTCCTCTGTAAGACAAGAGTCGCACTGAATAGACATCATTTCATCTGTTTGAGATATAGCCGTATGGGTTTTGATAGTTTCCTTGTTCCAGGGTTCCATTTCCGTCATTTTGTATTTGGAGGAAATCTTTTTCAGCAAGTCGTCATAATCCTTTAAAGCATCATCCTTGTTGTTGAAGATGTTGAAGAAACTGATTTCGCAAAATTGGTTGTCCACGAAATAGACCGTCAGGTTTTCCCAACCCTTTCCTTCAAATCCGAATTGCTTGTCATTCCTATATTTGAAAGATAGCATATCATCTGTTGATTTTTGGGTGTCAGGAGAAAAACCAGCAATATCAAAGTTTGAAACCAATTCTTCTACGCTTGCACCGTATGGGGTGTCAAAGAATACTCCTTGGATGCTGTCATTGGATTCACCGGCTTCTTTGAATCCATACGGTATGTCTTTTTTATCCGAACTTCCACATGCACAGAAGCATGATACAAGAAACATCAAGGTAAGTAATGTTGCGGCTTTAGTTTTCATCATGCAATGGATTAAGGTTGGTTATAATAGAGAGATTTTGTAGAAATGTCATTTAGTTGCCATTCCTTCGCAAAAATACAAAAAAAATAGTATTTCCATTTGCTGAGAATGATTATTTCGCAAATTCTCTTTATTAATACCTTAAGTCTTCTGTTATATGTTTTCCTATTTGGAATAATATTCTTTAAAAGAAGACAAAAAGCATTTGGTTTGGAATAAATCTCCAAAACCAAAACAATTATAGGTATATTTTCTGTATTTTAGTCATTATTTGGATGTAAAGTCCAAATTCTCTAACTTTGCACCAAGATTTTTCTTGTTTTCAAAGAAGCGAAATTGAACCAAATGAGTAAACAGACAACAGCCATCAACACCCCCTTCGCACGACCGGATGCCTATGGTTCACTGGCCATGCCTATTTATACAAATGTGTCCTTTGAGTTTCAGGACGCACAGGAGATGGAGGATGTCTTTTGCAACAGGGTCAAAGCACCTGACTATGCGAGGATAGCCAACCCCACTGTCACCCATTTCGAGCAAAGGGTGAAAGCACTGACAGGGGCGGAACATGTGACAGCCTTCAATTCGGGCATGGCCGCCATTAGCACTGCCTTGTTTGCCGTAGGGATTCAAGGCAAGAATATCGTTACTTCCCGTCACCTGTTTGGCAACACTTTAGCACTCATCACCGGAACGCTGATGCGCTTTGGGATAAAACCCCGTCTGAGAGACCTCACCAATTTGGAGGTAGTGGATGCCGCCATCGATGAAAACACATGCTGTGTCTATTTGGAAGTAGTCACCAACCCTCAGTTGGAGGTGGCAGACCTGCAGGCCGTTGCAGAGGTAGCCCATCGCAAGGGAGTTCCCGTGATTGCCGACTCCACAGTGATTCCCTTCACAGAAACGAACCTCAAAGAGTTGGGGGTGGACATCGAGGTGGTTTCGAGCACGAAATACATCTCGGGAGGTGGCACCTCTCTTGGTGGACTCATCATCGATTATGGTACATTTCCGCAAATCAACCAGCGTGTGAAATACGACTTGCTGATCAACCTCGGAGTGTATATGACACCACAGACGGCATATATGCAAACACTCGGGCTGGAAACTCTTGACGTACGCTATCAGCGTCAGGCTGCCAATGCTCTTTGGTTGGCTAAGGAACTGGTGGAAACACCTGGCATCAAGAATGTCAATTACGTAGGACTGCATGACAACCCCTTTTATCATCTGGCCAGAAAGCAGTTTGGCCCTACTTCGGGGGCGATGCTCACCATCGATCTCGACACTAAAGAGCAGTGCTTCCATTTCCTCAACCGGCTGAAATTGGTGCATCGTGCCACCAACCTCTTCGACAGTCGCACGCTCGCCATCCATCCGGCAAGCACCATCTTCGGGCTCTTCCCTGAGCGACAGTTGCAACAAATGAATGTGCGCCAGACTACCGTCCGTTTGTCCATAGGTCTCGAAGCACCGGAGGATATACTTTTGGATATCAAACAGGCCTTACAATAGGAAGAATTATAAAAATGCTTAATATGGTATGCTGAATACCGTCAACAGGCGATTTCAAGATTGACAAACAGCCATACGTTTGCAACGTGAATTCATCAATGAGGTTCACGACCATGGTAACAACTGAAAATAATGATGAACAATATGTCAAAGATTGCAAAGAATTTAATCAACTTGATTGGCAACACACCATTGCTGGAACTGACAGGTACGGAACAAGAACTGGGCCTGAAGGCGCAAGTTGTTGCAAAATTGGAGTATTTGAACCCTCTACGCAGTGTGAAAGACCGAACTGCGCTGGCCTTGATTCAACGGGCAGAACGAAAGGGGCTCATCGGCAATGGCACAACCATCATCGAACCGACTTCGGGAAATACGGGGGTGGGACTGGCGTTCATCGCTGCCATCCACGGCTATAAACTCATTCTCGTCATGCCGGAAGCCATGTCGCTGGAGCGCAGGACACTGTTGAAGGCGTTGGGCGCGGAGTTGGTGCTTACTCCTGCCTATGAAGGCATGGCAGGTGCCATCAGCAAGGCTAACGAATTGGCCAAGGAGATAGGAGATGCCTATATCCCACAACAGTTTGAGAATCCTGCCAATCCTGAGGTGCACCGTCGGACAACAGCCGAGGAAATCATTCGCGATACGGATGGAAATGTGGATTTCTTCGTGGCTGGCATCGGCACGGGCGGCACCATCACCGGGGTGGGGCAGGCACTGCGTGCGTATGACAACAAGGTGAAGATAATAGGCGTGGAACCTTACACGTCTTCCGTGCTCAGCGGCGAGCGCCCGGGACCTCATAAGATTCAGGGAATAGGTTCTGGATTCAAACCCAAGACGCTTGACACGACGGTGTATGATGAAATCCTACGCATCAAAGACCACGAAGCCTATGGCATCGCCCGTCTGCTGGCACGCAAGGATGGTGTCTTGGCTGGCGTTTCGAGTGGAGCCGCCGCTGCTGCGGCCATCAAACTTGCCCGACGTCCCGAGAACAAGGGAAAGCGCATCGTGGTGCTGTTGCCCGACACTGGTGAACGCTATCTGAGTACTGCACTTTACAATTTTGAAAACGAATAAACTCATGGCAGAGACAAAAAAACTATCCATCATCGCCTTCAGTGGCGACTTCGACAAACTCACGGCTGTTTTCACATTGGGAACTGGAGCAGCCGCCGTGGGATATGAGGTGAACATCTTCTTCACATTCTGGGGATTGGATGCCATCAAGCAAAAACAAGGTCGCTCCTTTACGGGCGGAAACTGGCTGACGAAGACTTTCGGCTTCATGATGGGTGGACTGAAAGTCACGCCTACAAGCCGTTTCAACTTCCTCGGTGCGGGTCCGAAAATCTTCCGTCACCTGATGCGCAAGAACAATGTCGCGACGCTCGAAGAATTGGTGGAAGCGGCCAAGGTGTTGGGCATCAACCTCTATGCCTGCGAAATGGCCATGCATGTGCTTGGACTGAAAAAAGAGGACTTCATCCCTGAGGTGAAAGACGTTCTCGGAGTGGCGTCATTCCTAAATCTCTCTGAAGGAGGACAGACGCTGTTTATCTAACAGACAATAAAACAAAACATCATTATGGCAACAACTACATTGGACATCACGAAGGAGCATTGCCCGATGACCTTCGTCAAAACGAAAATCGCACTTTCGAGACTCCAGACGGGCGACATTTTGGAAGTGCTGCTCAGCGAAGGCGAACCTCTCGACAACGTACCACGCAATGCCAAGGAGCAAGGCTACAATGTCATCGGCGTAGAACATGTGGAAGGTACGACACACAAGGTAATCATCAAAAAATAGAATAGAAACAATTAAAAAAGGAGAACGACAATGGCAGATTCTAACCTTCAGCGCAGTGTGACCACTGCCACCGCCAGAAGACTGGCGACCACAACCAAAACCGCCCCTCAGATGGGCAGCATCACCCCGAGACTTTTGTTGAAACTGTTGCCTTGGGTGCAAGTCAGCGGAGGCACATTCCGTGTCAACCGCACCAAAGTGGAACTTCGCAAGAGTGAGCGCCTTCCTATTCAGTACCTCAACGGCGAACCGTCATTTTCTGCCAAGAGCCTGAAAGCCATCCCGCTGTTCTCGGATTTCGAAGACGAGATAGTAAACAGGCTGGCTCGGTCATTTGAGACGAAAGAGGTGGAGATAGGTCAACTGTTCGTCGAGGAGGGCAAGGACAAACAGAAGTTCTTCATTGTTGCCAGCGGACAGGCCGAGGTCATCAGCCGCGGGCCTCACGGTGAAGAGTTGCGCATAGCCCTTTTGGGCGATGGGGAGTATTTCGGAGAGACTGACCTCCTGGATGACGCAGAGTCAACGGTTTCCGTCCGTGCCGTCACGCCCACCATTTTCCTCGGCCTGAAACTAAAGGACCTGGAGAAATTCATCAAGGAGGTGCCCGACTTCCGCGAGAAGTTCAATAAGGCTGTCGATAAGCAACTGCGCTTGAAGGCTACGGTGAACGACCACGGAGAGAAGCACATCGACCTTGTCAGCGGACATGAGGAGGATAACATCATCCCCGAAACGTACATCGACTACGAAGAGAACCCCACGGAGTATCCTCTGAACACGCTGCAGACGGTTGTCCGTGTACATACCCGGGTCAGCGACCTTTACAACAATCCCTACAACCAGTTGGAGGAACAACTCCGGCTCTCCATCGAGAGCATCAAGGAACGCCAGGAGTGGGAACTCATCAACAACAAGAACTTCGGTCTGCTGGCAGCAGTCAATCCTGCCTACCGCATCACCACGCGCTATGGCTCGCCTACTCCCGACGACCTTGACGAACTGCTGTCATTGGTATGGAAAGAGCCTGCCTTCTTCATTGCCCATCCGCGTGCCATCGCCGCCTTCGAGCGTGAGTGCACATGGCGTGGCGTACCCCCTGTGACCACCGATCTCTTTGGCACGAAGGTCATACTGTGGCGCGGTGTTCCATTGATACCATCCGACAAGGTAGAGGTAGAGGGACAGTACCTGACTGGCCGTGGCGTTGGCACCACAAAGATCATCCTCGTGCGTGTGGGCGAAAAGAACCAAGGTGTCATCGGCCTGCATCAAAGTGGTATCCCTGGCGAGATTGCCCCCTCGTTGTCGGCTCGTCTGATGGGACTCGACAAATTTGGTGTGGCTTCCTATCTGCTCACCAAATATTTCAGCCTCGCATCGCTCACCGATGATGCCATCGCCGTGCTGGAAAATGTTGAGGTGGGTTACTATCATGATTATCAGCATAGAAACAAAGTGGAGAAGTAAATGATCAACCTGTCAGAACTCAATAGTTTCCCGGCATACGACGGTTCGCTGGCTCTGCTGAAGGAACTCGCTCAGAAATATTGTCCTGAAGAGGTTCGGGAGATTCGTCAGAGCATCTTGCCCGACGAGTCCCTGAATCTCAAGGAACTTGAGGCGGAATTCAAGCAACTGTTGGCCGGAGGCAGTGGCCATAGCCCCTTGCCTTACGTCGGAGACACGGATGCAGAGACAAAAACAATTCCACAGGAGGACGGCTTCGGCATCGGCATCCCCGAGACGCAGAAGTTGCGCGACCTCAACTACGAGGAGTTGGACACCCTGAACACTGAGGAAATAAAAAAAGACTTTCCCGTGCTCAACCAACAGGTGAACGGCCACGACCTCGTATGGCTCGACAACGGTGCCACCACACAGAAGCCCCTGCAGGTCATCGACAAGATTTCGGATTATTACAAACATTACAATTCGAACATTCACCGTGGTGCCCACACCTTGGCAGCACGTGCGACAGACGCATACGAGGAGGCGCGAGAGAAAGTCCAACGATTCATCAATGCCCGCTCGAGCGAGGAGATTATCTTCGTGCGCGGCACTACGGAGGGGATCAATCTTGTGGCGCAAACTTACGGGCGACAATACCTGACACCTGGCGACGAGGTCATCGTTTCCGAACTCGACCACCATGCCAACATCGTGCCGTGGCAGCGTATCTGCCAGGAGCGGGGTGCCACACTGCGAGCCATCCCCACCGACCAGAATGGTGACTTGATACTCTCGGAACTGGAACGGCTCATTACGCCGCGAACCCGCTTCGTATCAGTAGGTCATGTGAACAACACGTTCGGCACCATCAACGATGTGGCGCGCATCATCGACATCGCCCACGCACATCAAATCCCCGTACTGATAGACGGTGCCCAGTCGATTGCCCACACACCTGTGGACGTTCAGCAGTTGGGGGCTGACTTCTTCGTCTTCAGCGGACATAAGATTTATGGTCCTAACGGCATCGGCGTGGTCTATGGCCGCAGTGAACTGTTGGAAAAGATGCAGCCATGGCAGGGCGGTGGCAACATGATCAAAGACGTGACCATCGAGCGTACCGAGTACAACGTACCGCCAGCGCGGTTCGAAGCAGGAACGCCCAACGTGGCCGATGCCATCGGTCTGGGAGCCGCCCTTGACTACGTTCGGCATATCGGAATCCGCAACATCGAGCACCATGAACACCAACTCACGGAATATGCCCGTGAACAGTTGGCACAGATTCCAGGCCTGACGCTCATCGGCAATCCCAAACAACGTGTCTCTGTGGTGAGTTTTGTGCTCGATAGCATCCCTGTTCCCGAGACAGGCACATTGCTCGACAAGCAGGGCATCGCCGTGCGAGCCGGACACCACTGTGCACAGCCCGCCCTTCGTGCCTTAGGTTACGAAATGAGCGTCCGTCCTACATTCGCGCTTTACAACACCCGCGAGGATGTGGACAAATTGGTAATAGCAATCAAAAAAATCATAGGAAGATAATATGGCTAAGATAACAGTAAACGGAGAGTCGCAGGAGGTAAATCTGCCCCTTTCTCTCACAGAACTCATCAAGCAAAACAATGTAGAGCAGCCCGACATGGTGTCGGTACAGGTCAATGACGACTTCGTCGACCGCACGGAATGGGATGGTATCCAAATTAATGACGGCGACAACGTGGATTTCTTGTATTTCATGGGAGGCGGATGTTTGATTTGAAATTGACAACTATGATAGACTTTTCAGAAGAACAGATACAACGCTATTCCAGACATATCCTGCTGGCGGATGTTGGCGTGGAGGGTCAGGAAAAGATAATGAATGCCAGTGTACTTGTGGTGGGGGCTGGCGGACTGGGGGCACCCGTCTTGCTCTATCTCGCTGCCGCCGGCATCGGACGCATCGGTATCATTGATGCCGATGTGGTGGACCTTTCCAACCTCCAGCGTCAGGTCATCCATTTCACCAAGGATGTGGGCGTGCCGAAGGTGGTGAGCGCTAAGGAGAAAATCGAAGCCATCAACCCTGATGTGAAAGTGGACACCTACCACGAATTCCTCGACTCGTCGAATGCGCTCGACATCATCAAGGAATATGATTTCATCGTTGATGGCACCGACAACTTCCCCGTGAAGTTCCTCATCAATGATGCTTGTGTGATGGCAGGAAAGCCTTTCTCTCATGGTGGTATCCTGCGTTTCAATGGCCAGACGTTCACCCATCTGCCAGGTACTGCCTGCTATCGCTGTATGTTCAAGGAACCGCCTCCTCCTGGTGCCGTTCCCACATGCTCTCAGGCTGGTGTTCTGGGGGCTATCGCTGGCATGTTGGGCACCATTCAGGCTGCCGAGACACTGAAGTATTTCACTGGCGTAGGCGAACTTCTGACCAACCGCCTCCTGACGTTCGATGCCAAGACCATGCAGTTCCGCACGGTCAATGTCCGTCATCGAGACACATGTGCCATCTGCGGCTCCAATCCCACCATCGACCATCTCATCGATTATGAGCAACCTACCTGCGAACTCAAAAAGCATTAAGATGATCATACCACAACAAGTAATAGATGAATTGATAGAACAGGCAAGGCGCGATGCTCCCGATGAGTCATGTGGCTACCTGCTGGGAGAAAGAACGGATGAGGGGGATGTTGTCACTGAGAACTACTGGATGGAGAACATCGACCACTCTCCTGAACATTTCGCCTTTGCCCCCAAGGACCAGTTTGCCGCCCTAAAATATGCACGAAACAAAGGTCTGAAGATTCTGGCCAACTGGCACAGCCACCCAGCGTCACCTTCACGTCCATCACAGGAAGACCTCCGGCTGGCCAACGACCCCACTATCCGCTACGCCATTCTTTCCCTGCATCAAGGCATACACCTAAATTCCTTCAAAATCCTTGGCGGTGAAGTGGTGGACAAGGAAATTCACTTGTGATAGGAAAAAAATGAAGATGGTGCTGTCAATAGGTGGAATTGTGAAAAAAATCAGTATTTTTGCCATCGAAATGGATTGTAGGAGACTTCTCGGTTGGCTGATGGCCATGACGTTCCCAGCCACGTGGACCTACGGGCAGGTGGTTGAAGGCAGGGATTCGTCGGACGTGCAGACGTCCGACGGGAAACAATTGCAGGAGGTGTTCGTCTCGGCGTATGGGGCAGGACGTGTGAAGGATAGGGGTGTCGGCATTACCGAACTGATCAGCAGCGGTGAACTGCTTCGCGCCGCCTGTTGCAATCTGGGCGAGAGTTTCACCACTAACCCTTCAGTGGATGTGAACTATGCCGATGCCGCCACTGGTGCCCAGCAAATCAAACTGCTCGGACTGAGCGGCACTTACGTGCAGATGCTGACGGAGAACATACCCAATTATCGTGGTGTGGCGGCTCCCTACTCATTGGGCTACATACCAGGTCCATGGATGCAGAGCATACAGGTATCGAAAGGTGCCTCGTCGGTGAAGAACGGCTTCGAGAGCATCACAGGACAAATCAACGTGGAGTTCAAGAAGCCTCAGGGCACGCCCTTTGTCGATGCGAACCTGTTCTACAACACGAAGGGTAAGGTGGAAGGGAACCTCGGTGCCAATCTGCACCTCAACAGCCGCTGGAGCACCGCCTTGTTCGGACACTATGAAATACTCGACAAGGCGCATGACGGTAATGGCGACGGCTTTGTCGACATGCCCAAGGTGCGGCAAGGCTCGCTGATGAGCCGCTGGGCGTGGTTGAGCGACAACTATGTTTTCCAGGCATCAGTGAAGGGAATGAAGGAGCATCGGGAAAGTGGGCAAATCGGGCACCATGCCACGGCGAGCCATCCATACCTCATCGACATCACCAACGAGCGTTATGAGGCATTCGTGAAAAATGCCTATATCTTCGACCCTGAACATTCGTCGAACATCGCTCTTATCCTCTCTGGTTCCACACACCACCAGAATGCCCTGTACGGACATCAACAGTACGACACCAATCAGCGAAACGGTTATGCATCGCTGATGTTCGAGACCGACTTCAATGAGCATCACAGCCTCTCTACAGGCGTGAGCCTCAACCACGACCATTTCGACAGGCCACGGATAAGCAGCCAATGGCCGGAGCGCAGCGACGAGACCATACCGGGCGTTTACGCCCAATACACCTACAAGATAGGAGAACTGTTCACCCTGATGGGAGGGCTTCGATGGGACCACAGCAACATCTACGGTGGATTCGTCACCCCTCGCATGCATCTGAAATACTCGCCAAATGACAAGTTGACTCTGAGGGGCTCCATAGGAAAAGGCTACCGCACCAACCACGTGATGGCGGAGTACAACTATCTGCTGGCCAGCAGCCGGCAAATCATCATCGATGAGAACCTTGACCAGGAAGAGGCGTGGAACTATGGCGTGAGTGCCATCGTGAGCATCCCCATCGGAGAGCGGAAACTGGAACTGAGCGCCGAGTACTATTACACCACCTTCGAGCACCAAATGCTCATCGATATGGACAGCAACCCACATGCGGTACATTTCACCAATCTCGTGGGCGACAGTTACTCGCACACCTGGCAGGCGGAGGTCACTTACCCGCTGTTCGAGGGCTTTTCCATCACGGCAACCTATCGCCGCACCAACGTCAAAGCCACCTACGGCGGAATTCTCAGGGAAAAGCCCCTCACCAGCAAATACAAAGGGTTGGTCACCGCCCAGTATAAGCCTGGCTTGGGCAAGTGGCAGTTTGACGCCACCCTGCAGTTAAATGGCGGCGGGAGAATGCCAGACCCTTACACGACAGCCGACGGGAAACCATCGTGGGACAGCCGCTACAAGGGCTATGAGCAAGTGAGCGCACAGGTAACCCGCTTTTTCCGCCATTGGAGCATCTACGCCGGTGGCGAGAACATCACGGCACGAAGGCAGAAGCATCCCATCATCGCTGCTGATGATCCTTGGGGAACGAACTTCGACGCCTCGATGGTATGGGGACCCATGCACGGAGCCATCTATTACATAGGAATAAGAATGAATTTTATCAAGTACTAAAACAATATGAGAACAAAAGTATTATTCATCGCATTGACACTGGCTGCCTCCTGCTTTGCCAAGGACATCAAGACCGTAGTGTTGACCACCACGCCAGAGATACACTGCACGGGCTGTGAGAAGACCATCAAGGAGAATATCCGCTTCGAGAAGGGCGTCAAGAGCATCAAGACCAATCTCGACAACAAGACCATAACTATTGATTATGATGCCGACAAGACCGATATCCCCACCATCATCAAGGGATTTCAGAAAATCGGGTATGAGGCTGTAGAGGTAAAGCCTGCCCCCCAAAAGGCCGATGTCGATGCAGAGACAGGTGCCACCAAGGTTCCAAGCAAACAGTAAGGAAATGAATTTCATATTCATATCTCCACATTTCCCGCATACGTACTGGCAGTTCTGTCAACGGCTCAGCCAGAACGGTGTGAGGGTGCTGGGCATCGCCGACGCACCCTACGAACAGTTGAAACCCGAACTGCGGGAGACACTGACTGAATATTACCGCGTAGATTCGCTTGAGGACTACGGCGAGGTGTATCGTGCTGTGGCCTACTTTGCCCACCGATATGGGCGAATTGATTGGATTGAGTCCAACAACGAGTATTGGTTGGAGCAGGACGCCCGTTTGCGCACTGATTTCAATGTGTGCACTGGCATCAAGTCCGACCGCATCAGGGGCATCAAGGAAAAGTCGGCCATGAAGCGTTACTACGAAGAGGGGGGCATCCCAACAGCCCGGCAGATTCTGGCATCAGAAGGCTATGAGGCTGTATGTCATTTCGCCCGCCAGACAGGCTATCCCATCATCGGCAAGCCCGACATCGGCGTGGGTGCCAGCGGTACATACAAGATAGACAGTGATGAACAACTTAAAGGGTTCTTCGATGCTGTAGGCGAAGGAGTGGGAAACTACGTGGTGGAGGAGTTCATTACTGGTGACATCTGCTCCTATGACGCCGTGGTCGATGCACAGGGCAATGCGCTCTTCGAGTCAATGACCGTCTGGCCACCGTCTATCATGGATATCGTGAACCTGCGGCTCGACCTCGCCTATTATGTGGACAAGGATATGCCTGAGAACCTCCGCACATGGGGACGTCGCACGGTGAAGGTTTTCGGCATAGGCAGTCGTTTCGTACATCTGGAGTTCTTTCGCCTTGACCGGCGGCGCGAGGGTTTGGGCGAGGAAGGCGATTTCGTGGCATTGGAGGTGAACATGCGTCCTGCCGGAGGTTATACTCCCGACATGATCAACTACGCCCATTCCACCGACGTCTATAAGATTTGGGCCGACATGGTGGCATTCAACGAGAGCCGCACCACCTTGGGTGAACAACACTATTGCGCTTTTGCCAGCCGCCGCGATATCTACCATTACGCCCATAGCCACGACGAGGTGCTCAGCCGCTACGGCGACCGCATGGTGATGTGCGAAAGGATGCCGGAACTGTTCTCGGCGGCCATGGGACAACAGATGTACACAGTGAGGCTCGAAAGCCTTGAAGAAGTGAAAGAATTTACAGCATTCGTACACGAAAAAATACAATGAATATCAATTATTTCAAGAAATACAGCGCCGCCCTCGGGCGGGAAATGGAGTACAAGACTTACGGCACCAATGGCCATCCCGTGCTGGTGTTTCCATCACAGGACGGACGGTTCTACGATTACCAGGACTTCGATATGGTGGGCGTGTTGTTAGGTTATATCGACCGTGAACTGATACGTCTGATATGCGTCGACAGCATCGACCGTGAAACATGGTCAGACATCCAGGGCGACCACCATCAACGCATCCAACTTCATGAACGGTGGTTTCATTATATCGTTGATGAACTCATTCCAGAAGTGAGGCATCACGACAAAGAGACTTTTATAGTCACCGGGTGCAGCATGGGCGGCTTCCATGCAGGGAATTTCTTCTTCCGCCGCCCCGACCTCTTCGACACGCTGTTGGCTCTGAGCGGCCTCTACTACGCCGGTTACTTCTTCCCGAACTACAGCGACCCTCTCATCTATGACAACTCACCTTACGATTTCCTGCGTGGCATGCCCGCCGACCACCCCTATTGGGATATCTATCGCCATCGCAGCATCGTGATGTGTGTAGGACAGGGGGCATGGGAGGATGAGTTGTTGGAAAGCACCCGCCAAATGGATGCCCTTCTCAGCGAACGGAAGGTTCCCGCATGGATAGACTATTGGGGACACGATGTAGCCCACGACTGGGCATGGTGGCGCAAGCAGATAGTCTATTTCATGAGTCACCTGTTGACCGATGAGACGGTGGAGTATGTGATATGAACTTGTTCAAAGTCTTATTACCATCGGTATTTACTCTTGATTTGTTTGAAAACGGGGATGTGCCATATTATTCGGTTTACTTGATGATTTTTCTTGTTGCTCTCTTAACTGAGCCATTTCGTTGCCGACGAGATGGCATTGCCGCCTCCTTTTACCTCGCAGATTGTTGGTTGCAAACTTCGTTGAATTGGTCGATCACATCAACCAATGGTGGTTCCAGCCTGTCAAGGCATTCGTTAAGTATCTCGTCGGGAACTTCACAGACGGCTGCCGCAATACCACCGGCAATGGCTCCCTGTGTATCGGCATCGCCGCCGAGTGAGACGGCTTCCCTGACCGTATTCTCATATCCCATTGGGGAGGAGATATTCTTCATTGCACAATAAATCGCCTCTGGAACCGAACCTTGACAAGTGACGTCAAAAACGTAGTCGCGCTGTATGGTCTCCCAGTTCTCGATTATTTTGTCAATGTCATAGAAGCAGTGATTCTTGAGAAATGCTTTCCACTTTTCGGAATACTCACCACTACGCAACAGATATATCATGGCTGCAACAGCCTGTGCTCCGATGATTCCCTCGGGATGGCTATGGGTAACTTCGGCTGAAATCTGTGCCAATCGAAGGGCCTCTTCTAACGATTGGGCATAATAACCACACGGACTCACACGCATGGCAGAACCATTTCCGAACGAGTTGTATGGCTCCGTCCATTTGTTCTCCAACCACCTCCTGAACATTCCTCCATATCCGGCATAAGGATATTCCTCGCCATAGCGATGCATGATTTTGACTAAATGCTCATGAGAGTGTTTAGGATCGTCCACCAACCACTCTGCCACTGCACAGGTCATCACAGTGTCGTCCGTAAATTTTGACTGTGGGGTGAACAACTTCAAATTCATGTTCTTTGTCTTGTGAAACTCATAGACCGAGCCAATGATGTCGCCACAGACAGTTCCGATAATTCCTTTGTTTTGCATTCTGTTCGTTTTAATTGTTTAAAACAGGTTTCCTATTTTTAGTATAATAGCCATGGCTGCCATTTGCAAGGGTTTTGCACCAATTTAACTAAATTTTAACACAATACCCTATACACCACTATTCTTATTACCATTCCCTTAATTTGTTATTGCGTAATCTATATACTGCAAAAATAGGACAATTTTTATATTATTTCAAATTTTTCTGCGTATTATTTACGCAAACGGATTACTTTTCCTATTTATTGGCAATATAATAAGCCTGATGGTGGGTATAATATAGATTGAATTGTAGTTTTATGATGAAAATCAATGTTTATTCGAAGAAAAGTGCTAACATTGCTTCAGTTTCAAATTTAAAAAGGAAGCCTATGATTATTATTGAGTCAAAACGGAAATCACTTGAATCGCTGAAGGTTAAGTATCCCGACGCAATGATCATCGACGTGACGAGCAAGGCCCAGGATGAGTTCGTCAAGTTCAGCCCCTTCTATCCCAATGGTGGTATTCCTGTTCCGTTCACAGATGGTTTGGTCGCAGTATGCGTTGAGGGCATTTGGCAAGGTCTGAAGGTTTTCGAGACTGCTGATGTGGATAGGTCTTTCTTCTCGAAACGCGACATGAAGAACCTGAAGCGTACCACCCGCAAGTATGGCAAGTGTCTTGGTCATCGCAAGGGGGTGCATGGCGAAGAACTCTTGGATTATCTTACCGCACGCAAACTCATCTACCTTCCTTGCTACAAGTGGGTGTTGGAGAACAGACTGCAAAAACTGGTCACTGCCGTGCGCATCATCTCGAAGAACAAACCTGTGGTATTGTTAGACTATAATACCAACCCCGATGTCAACAATCCCAAGAGCCCTCTTTCGCATGCCTCACTGATTAAGGCTTATATTGAGGGTAACTATCCTGAGTAGTTGTATTCGTAGATTGTTTCATAAAACAAAGAGGTGCACTGAAAGGGCATCTCTTTTTGTTGTTATGGCATGCCATTATCAGGGAGAGTCAGAATGCCACTTTGCCTAATGCAGTCTTGGCCAATGATGGCCGGGATGCCTTTTGGCGTCTCGTATTGGCCAACAATTGTTCCAGCACCGGCAACATGCGATTGAGATGGCCGTAACGAATCATGAAATTCCAGAACGGTTCAAATTTCTTCCATCCACCCATGTAGAAAAGGTGGGCCAACTGCTGTTTCAGGTTGTCGTGGCCGAAACTGGCACGGAAGATGTTGTTCCATTTGTAGAATTCCTTGTATGCCCAGTCGTAACCTTGTTTCAGTTCATCGGCTGTCAGGCCAACCGTCTTGTAGACTACAGTCCGGGTGTCGTATTTACTCCAGTCGTAGGATGTAATACGTCCTTCCTGCTGCATTTGCTGAAACAGACGAGTGCCAGGATATGGTGTCAGGATGTGGAATGTGGCGGTAGTGATGCTGTGTTCTATACCCCATTCAACTGTTCTGCGGAACACATCCTTGTCATCATGGTCAAGCCCGAAAACAAAACTGCCGTTAATCATTATCCCAAGACTGTGCAGGCGTTCCACCGCTGCCACATAGTCCTTCGACAGATTTTGTAGTTTGTTGCTCGACCGCAGGTTCTCTGGCGAGAAGGTCTCGAAACCCAGAAACACGCTACGGAGTCCCGCCTCGGCGGCCTTTTCAATAAGGTCGCCCTTGAGCACCGATGCCACCGTGGCAGCACTCTGGAACACTCGCCCCATGCCCCGCATCCCTTCGAAGAGTTCTGCCGCAAAGTGGGGACTGCCCAGCAAGTGGTCGTCTAAAAAGTACAGATGACGTCCCGGCAACCGGTCTATCTCTGCCAGTGCATCATCCACCCGCTGGGTGTAGAACGATTTTCCCTCTCCATAGAAAGCATCCTTATAGCAGAAGTCGCAATGATGAGGACAGCCACGGGAAACAACGAGCGAGTTGGGCACAAAATATTTCTCACGCTTGATGAGGTCGCGGCGCACTGGAGGGATGTTTTCGATAGAACGCCATCGCGCCACATATCGTTTTTGAGGATGACCGGCACGCAGGTCGGCCACAAATCGGGGGAATGCCTCTTCGCCAGGACCCAAAATAATGGTATCTGCATGTTCTGCCGCCTCGTCGGGCAGCGAGGTGACATGTAGCCCACCCATGGCCACATAGACGCCTTTCTGACGATAGTGGTCGGCAATTCGATAGGCGCGGTAGGCATTGGTCACATACACCTGTATGCACACAAGGTCAGGCTCATCGTCGAGATTCAGGGTTTCCACATGCTGGTCTTGAATCTCCACCTCGTCGTCATCGCGAAAATAAGCGGCCAACGTGGCCAACCCTAATGGTGGAAACAGAGAATACTTAATGGGGCGCCAGTACGGACTCTCGGCTTCCTGCAAGGCAGGCAGAATCATTTTTACTCTCATACAATCTCTTTTTGTTGTTGCAAAAATACTTTCGTTTCAGACTTTAACTAAAGCAATCCTGGGGCGGCTTGCCAACCATGGGGGATTACTACCAATAACAGCACACACAAGAACAACTTTCTTACTATATTCTTCATTTTTCACCGCGCTTTGATTCCATGCTGCAAATATACCGTACAATTTAGTGCCGTACAAATATTGGAGAGCCCGTTGTACGAACTCCCCATTTTCTTGTATGAATAAAGTGATGAAAGAACGCTTGATTCTACTATTTCAACAAACCGTCTACCATACAACTTATTGCCAACTTCAATGATATATCCATGCAGAGGACTATCTGAGAGTATGAATAGATACTCCATGAAGTCAGCCCCTGATTGTTAATGATTGTCGGTAAGTCCTTCATACGCGATGATGGCCTTGCGCCATGAGTCAGGGAATGGCATGGTCTGGCGAAGTTTCAAATCGTATAAGACCATCACAGAGAGGCATCGGCTTTTCAATTCCTTGGTATCAGTGTCGAAGACTTCTTGTTCGAGCGTAAAACTCTTGTTCCCAATCCGCGTGACACGAGTTCCGGCTGCAATGTGGTTGTTTGCCTCAATCTGTGCCACGAACTCAGCCTCTATTTTCGCCACGACAATGGCAGTGCTTTCCCAATCTACGTCTTTGCATACACTTGCAAAATAGTCGGTCTTTGCCGTATCGTAAAACTGGAAGTACACGGTATTGTTCACATGACCGAATTTGTCTATGTCATTAAACCGTATCTGGAGTGGTATGATGTGGCGAAAAACCTTGTTGAAATCACTCATGCTAAAAACTGTTTTTGTCTCCAATTGAATTTTGGATGCAAAAGTACGGCAAAATTTTGAAAAAAACGGAAAAAGGATAAACAATATTCCATTCTGTTCGGCAATGGTATAAAAGAGTGACTGCTTGGTTATTGGCAGTGTGAGCACATGCTTTTTCATACATTAAACCAAAGGTTTCATACAATCCATCATGATATATTGTTGTGAATCCAATCAAATAGATTATCTTTGCAAGTGGTAATGGAAATCCTTTCATTGAGGAAAAAACTATCCATTTGAATAATCTAGCCACAATATAATAATGATGAAAACGAGATTAAAGAATATCTTGAAGCAACTGCTTCATAGTCCATTGAAGTTTCCCGTCGAGGCAGCCATGGGGCTCCTGTTCTTCTTCATCAGTGCCTGGCATACCAGCCACGCTGAATGGAATGGTATAACAAGAGAATATGAAAGCGTTGTCAATGTGGATATTCTCTGGTTGTTCGTTCCTTTGCTTGTCCTGACATTCTGGCTACATAAAGTGAACCGTTGGGCTTACATGGCATCGGGATTGCTGTTCCTGCCATTGATGGCGCTCAACCTCAAACCCTTCCTATGGACTTACGGCTTTGCCTTCACCTATGTGCTTGCAGCCATCCTGCTGCTGGTGGGCGTGCGGTGCATGGACAACCGAAACTTTGCGGCACATGCCCTGCATGTGGTCACCCAGTTGTTCTTCGGAGTGGTCATTTCAGGACTGCTCACAATTGCCGCTATAGCCATCGTCGCATCATTCCTCTATATCTTCGGCATAAAGACATCTGAACATATCTACGAGTATATCTACGAGTTCATCTGGTTCTTCATCGCGCCGCAGGTTTGCTGCACGTTCATTTCGCAGGGTGAGGATGAAGTTAATGAACCTGTCAAGGTGCTGCGGTTGATTCTCAACTTCATCCTCTCGCCGGCAGTTATTATATATACGGTCATCCTCTATGTATATTTCATCAAGATTGCGCTGGTGTGGGACTTGCCGAAAGGTGGCGTGGCATGGATGGTCATGGGGTTAATTACGGTGGCGCTCGTGGGACGGCTGATGCAGTATGTGCTCAAACAGCGTTATTTCGACTGGTTCTACCGCCACTTCACATGGATAGCCATTCCGCCGCTCATCATGTACTGGATAGGCTCCATCTACCGCATACGCCTGTATAGTTTCACCGAGAGCCGCTTCTATCTGTTGGTTGCCGGTGCGCTGATGACGCTCTTCGTCCTCATGCTGCTCTGGCGCCGCACCCGTTGGTTCCAACTGATGGCGCTGATTTTCGGAGAGGCCATCATCGTGTTCACCTACATCCCAGGCATCTCTGCCAAGAACATCGGTTTCAGATGTCAAAATGCCCGTCTGCAGCACTACATCAGTGAATTGAAACTGCTCGACTCGAAAACAGGAAAGTTTGTCCAAAGACTGAATATCGAAGAAATCTACAAGGACAGCCTGCTCTGCAAACAATATCAAGAGGCGTGCAGCATCATTGCTTATGTGCGTGAAGACATGGGGCGTGACGCCTTTACCCAACTATATGGCCGATGGAGTTGGTATGACTCCGATTTTAATGCCATGCACGATTGTGATTCAGTTGAAGTCAATAGTTACACGTGCCATAGTCCCCTCCCTTTGGGTAAATACAACGTCATGCTGCCTCATGATGATTATGGGGTGAAAGAAGAAAATGGAACGGTAGTAGTGACAAGAGACGACAAAGTGGTCTTGGTCTATCCACTCGACGAAAGAATCCGCAAAAACCCGGAGTTGCTTGACCACCCTGACAGCCTTTTCCTCTGGAGCAATGACTCTCTAATGCTCGTTCTGAACAGTTTCTATTATAGGGATAGAGGGATTGCCCAGGCTAACCTTTACAGCTACGATTTGTTCAGAAAATCAGAATGAAATGTCCTTTGGATAGTAATAATGTGTATTTCGGATATGACAAAGGGATAGTTGTCTCTTTGCAAAAATATCAATTACTTGAGAAAAAGTGTCATTTTCCTTTTTTTCAAAAAGAATATGAGGCTTTTCTTCTCTAAATCGTATATTTTTGCATGAAAATAATATCCAACACATATGAATTATCGTCATTTTATTCTTGCTGGCCTGTTCGCCTTCGGCACCTCTGTTCAGGCTCAGGTAGTAATCAATGAGTTGATGCAGTCGAACATCGACTGTATTATGGACGACTTGGTAGAGTTTCCCGACTCATGGGTCGAGTTGTACAACAGCGGCACAGAGGCCGTCAATCTCAAAGACTACAAATTGGGCGTGAAAGACAAGCCGGGCAAAGCCTGGAAGTTGCCCAACAAGACCATCGCTGCCAATGCCTATGTCGTGGTTTATTGCGATAAAGAGGAGAGCGGCCTGCACACTAATTTCCGTTTAGAGACGGGAAAGGACGGCAACGTGTATCTCTTCCAGGGCGACGAGATAGTAGACAAGGTAGAGAAAATCAGCAAGATGCCCGCACCCAATATCGCTTACGGACGTAAGACCGATGGTGCCGACGAATGGGGATACCAGGCCACACCCACACCGGGAAGTGCCAATTGCGGACAGTTATGCGTGGACATTCTGGGAGAGCCCGTGTTCAGCCAGAAAGGATGTGTGATGACCTCATCGCAAACCATCCAACTGACTCTCTCAATGCCCGAGGACACCCCCGAGGGAACGGTCATCCGCTACACCACCAACGGCAGTGAGCCCACCGCCACCAGCGCTGTATACCAAAACCCAATCAACATCAGTTCCAACAAGGTGATCAGGGCGAAACTGTTCTGCGACGGTTATCTCTCGCCCATATCCACCGCACAGTCATACATCTTCCTCGACAGGGATATGACCATATCGGTGATTTCCATCGTCACCGACGACCGGTATATGAACGACAATGCCATAGGCATCATCAAGAACAACCCCAACAAGGAGAACAAGAAAGACTGGCGGCGCCCCATCAATATCGAGATGTTTGATGCCCCGGGCAGCGAGAGCGTCATCAACCAACTCTGCGAGACACGCGTCATGGGAGGACAGTCGAGAGAGCACCCGCTCAAGTCGCTCGCCGTCTATGCCAACAAGCGTTTTGGCGCAAAACGGTTTGATTACGAGTTCTTCCCCGACCAGAAACCCGGTCTCACCGACTTCAAGAGCATCATGCTGCGCAATGCCGGCAACGACTTTGGCGGTCTCTATATGCGCGATGCCATCATCCAGCGTGTCATGGCAGAGAATGCCGACCTCGACTGGCAGGCATGGCGTCCGGCTGTCATCTTCCTCAACGGCACCTACAAGGGTATGCTCAACATCCGCGAGCGCAGCAACGACGACAACATCTATACCAACTACAAGGATGAGGCTGGCAACGGACTTGAGGACATCGACATGATTGAGATTTCTCAAGAGAACGGCCAGATGATAGAGGAACTCAAGGCGGGCTCGCTCGACAACTACAACGATTTCAAGGCATTCTACAACCAGGCAGGGCACACCATGGAAGAATATGAGCAGATCATGGACTGCCAGGAGTTCATCAACCTCATGGTCATGAACCTCTACTACGGCAACCTTGACTTCCCCGGCAACAACATCGTTGTATGGAGACCGACTGCCGAGGGTGGCCGCTGGCGCTGGATATCGAAAGACACCGACTTCGGACTCGGACTCTACGGCCGTAGCGCCAACTACAACACCATAGAGTGGATTTACAACCACAACTACGACCAGAGCAACAACTGGGCCAACACCTCGGAAGCCACGCAGTTGTTCCGCAGCCTGATGGACGACAACGACTTCAAGCGCGAGTTCATCGACCATGCCGCCATCTATATGGGCGACTTCCTCAACTCCAGAGGCACACGCGCCGTCTGGGACCCCATGGCAGATCTGGCGAAACCCGAACTCATCAAGCACCGTGAGGCCAACTCCGGTGGTGGCTGGTGGGGATGGCATCCTGATTACGAGCAGGAAATCAACAACGAAATCAACAATGTACGCAACTGGCTCAACCAGCGCACCAATAATTTCTACACCCATGTGGCTAACTACTATGCCCTGGGAGCCCCGACACCTCTGGTTATCAACAAGGATATGACAGAAGAGGTCACCACCATCATCAACGGTGTGACCATCAGGAACGCTGATTTCGACGGCAAGTTCTTCGTCAACCGCCAACTGACGGTAGAGGGCAAGGGTGCCGAGGGCAGAGAGGTGACAGGGTGGAAAGTGGTGAAGACCCTCGTCAACAACTCGACCACCACTTCGGAAGTATACGAGCCCGTTTACACGTTCACCATGCCGGCATGCAAAAAACTCGAGTTGACCGCCATCATGGGGGAATCCAACGGAATCAGCAGCCTGGCGGCACAAGATTGGACCTGGCGCATCGACGGCCGCCAACTCATCGTCAGCGGCGTGAACAGTGGAACCAACGTCATGCTCTACGATGTGTGTGGTATGTTGCTCAGCAAAGTCCGTGGCAACGGTGCCGATATCCGCATCCCGCTGACATCCGAAAACCGTTTGTATGTGCTGAAAGTGGGTGCTGAAACCGTGAAAATCAAGTAATCTTTTCACAACATACGATTTGGGGGCTAGGACACGTAGCCAGACATGAGCAGTCCACTTCTTTGGTGGTTTGTAGGAAATGGGGAGTCTATTTGATTCCCCATTTTGCTTGATGGCGTATCACCTTCTTTGATAGGTTGACGATTGGCACTGTGACTGATAATGCAAAAATGAACTTATTACGTTAAGAAATACAAACAAAGACAAGCATATTCTGTTTTATTTCCTATTTTTGCGGGTGAATACAAACGACCATTTTGGAAGCGATGAAAAAAGCAATGATCATGCTGATGTTGCTTATCTTTAGCAACTATATAAAAGCACAAAGTGACGTTGACTGTCTGTCTGACAATAGGACCGATAACGTTTCGTCTCATTCTTTCCATGCTTTCGATACGGGACATGTCATTCTTGCATATCTCATGTGTCCTTCCCCAAAATCCCCCAGGTTGTTTGACCCTCAGATGCCCGCATTTTGGGTGGGAAGTATGACACCGCGCGATGGTTTCATGGGGCATAAAACTGATGGTATACCATTAAAAGAAGGTTTCCTTCGACAAAATGAGGCTGGCTTTACTTTGATGCAGTTGTCTAAAGGACTTAGTCATGATGTTTTTGGCGCAACAACTGCACTGCAGTTGAGTGTAGGGACCATTGGTTTGGATAAAGATTATGAAGCGACGAGAGAGAATGGAAAAATTGGTTTCGTTGACGTAGAGGAAACATTAAGTTCAAGTACGATTAATTACCTCACGATAAGAGTCCCTGTTCTTTTGGGTATTCAAGACAGAAGGCACAGATTCTCTTTGCTTTCAGGCGTGTCGCTTGATTTTTTCATCCCAGGTCGTGACCGATACAATTATAGGCATCAGGATGATGACAAAAGCCATCATTGGCGTATTCATGCAAATTGTTTTTCCGCCAACTGGCAGGTGATGGCAGGAATCGGTCCTTTGACGATAAGTTACACACAAGGTTTCATTCCTTTGTTCAAAATGAGGGATGGCAGTGACATATATACCAGTTCACTATGTGTTGGTCTTGACTTTTGGTACTTGATAAGATAGTAAGACGCAAGAATAACTCTATCAAAAATGAGGAAGTGGTTCATATAATTCTCCCCCCCCCTTGTAAATACTCCAGTTATCCTACTCGTGAAAAAGGGCGCAATTGCTTAATTGCTCGAAAAGTTCAGGAATTCACCACCACTCTTTCGACTCCAAGACGATATGTTTCTCCTTGCCGTCGGCTCCTACAAGGTCAAGGTGGAGTAGGGGACTGTCTTCTATGCTGTATTCCTCATCCCAGGTATAGTCGGCGACGCTTCTACCGTTCACGGCAATGATGGTGTCGCCCAGTTGCATCCCGCCGCCGACGGCATCGCCGTCTCTCGTCAGTCTCGACACTATCCACCCGCGACAGATGTCAGTGCGGTTTCTGAATCCAAAGTCATAGAAAGGCCCCGGGGGATTGTCGTTCGCACGTATGTGTAAGTCCGGTTTCTGTCATCATCTTTCTCAAGGTGAATAAGGTGAAAACTAGTTTGATGGCCATTACAGCCGTAAGCCGAACAGGGCGCGTACTCGCCATTTCTGATTATGCAGGGCAAGGCTTTCCTCATGACCGATATTGGTGAAGTTGTATACCATCGACAGACCGTAGAAGAGGTTGCGCGTCTGACGGATTACAGCACCACGGCCAGTGATGATGACCTCGGGAAAGTGGTAGTGCAATGGCACACGGGTGTCGCCGAAGTTCATCGACGTATGGCTGTAGACGATGAATGTGGGGAGGCCGGAGATGTGCAGCAGCCATCCCTCGGCAGGCACGTAGTTATAGCCGTAGCCGGCACCGATGCCGATATTCGTCATCTTCAGTTCCATCTTCTGGTTCCACTCGAGATTGGCGTTCTGCCACATCCCCGAGGCTGCCAGCAGGAAACTGCCGGCAGAACGGCGCTGGATGTAACTCTGCGAGAATGCGGCGGGGTAGGAGAAGCGACGGCTGTTGAAGGCGTAGTAAGCATTCAGGTTCAGTGTCTTCACCGAAAGCATGTCGGCAGGCAGTTCGATGCGCTCCATGCCCTCATGGTCGTGCCATCCCGTGAAGTTGTGCGCGTCTTGGTAGATGAAGTCCCAGCCGAAACGTTTGCCGTAGGAGTTGATGTTCAACTCATAGTCGTTGTACTTTCCCATCATTTTGGCGGGGTTGAGGGCGAAGTTAAGAGAAAAACCCAGATAACTGACACCCACGCTGATTGTGGATTTGTAGTCGGCGGTCATCTCCGATTTGAAATGCTGTCCGTTGTCTATTCCCTCAGACTCAATCTTCGCCCCCGACAAGTTGAGACGGGCTGTAAGGGTCCATTTCGTCTTCGGCCGTGTGATATAGGCCGTGTCGACATTGCCTTTGTGGTAGTTTGCGGTCAGTACGCTGTCGATACGTTGGAAGATGTTCTGCGCTGATAAAGGCAGAGCAAACCCGTTCAGCACTACGAGGAGCGTGGCGAGCGCCCGGCTTACATAGGTGGGCAGCCCGGCAGCCATTCCCAATATGCTATCTACTTCTTTTCTCATCTCTGTTGTATGGCTTATCCGTTTCTCTTGGTCAGTTCTATAGACTCCTTACCGGTCAGGTGCTCAATGCGCATGCAGAACATCAGCATGCGGTGGAGACCTTTCTCCATCTCCTTTTGCAGCGCTTCGTCATGGTTGGGGTAGTATCGGTTGCCCAACAGTCTGGCGGCGGCGAGTTTCTCACCAGCATCTTCAATGATGCTGACTCGTCCGAAAGCGATGACACTGCGGAAGAATGTGGTGTACTGCTCACCATGCACTTCGTCCTGGTCGATGACGCAAAACGAAGCCTTGTCGTGCTTGCGGATGGCATCGGTCTTATGTCCCTCTACGGCACTGTGGAAGTAAAGGCAACCCTCATGATAGACGAAACTGATGGGGACGGCGTATGGATAGTCGTTGTCACCCAGCAAGGCGAGCGTGCCCGAAGTGGCACGCTCAAGAATGGCGATGCTCTGCTCCCGGGTGAGTTGCTGTCGGTGTCGGCGCATGGCTCTGAAATCGCTCATGATGATTTTGCTTTTAGTCCTATAATCGATACAAGGAGAGTAGTACCCGTTCACGCGGGATAACTATGCAAAGATACATTTTTTTTCAGAAATACCCACAGCGAAGTGCGATAAATCGGAGAAAATCTCAGTTGGTCTTCTATATGCCCACGGACGGCTGTGTGGAAAACCTTGAATATTTTTGGTTTTTCACTGACTTATTCATATCTTTGGCTCAAAATGTGGGATATGAAACAATTCGTGATACTCTTGTTGGCTATGATGCCATGTCTCTGCTTTGCTCAGTTTGGCGACGCCAAATGGATAGGCAGCGAGCAAGGTGTGCTTTATGCCGACTATCTTCCACAGTTCAGGATCGCCTGGACCGTACAATTCGACAAGGCATCTGAATCACACCGGATGGCTCTCCTCTTCGGAGGCAACGACCCCCGTCTGATGAACCGCAACATGAATATTCTTGGTGTGGAGAACGGTGTCGACGAGTCGTACATCAAACTGGAACTTGACGCTGCTTCCACTTGTCTCAATGTGTGGCGCATCGGTTATACGGCCAAGGGAAAGGAACTGCTGAAATCGTTCGGCCTGGATGCTTTCGATACCTACGCGCCACATCTTGTTGAAGCACATTGCTGTCTGGGTTCTGCCGACATCTTGTTAGATGGCAGGAAGGTGGGCGATGTGGTGCTGAATCCGATGGGGCAGGGCGGTGATTTTATCGCCTTTCCACAGTTGGCGCATATTGGATATGAGATGGAAGCCGGACAGCGTGCTATCCTGCACAGCGTGGAAGTGCGCAACTACCGCTCGCCACATGCCATTCTTTATGCCAACAAGACGGCACAGAGTATAGGCAGCATGAAAAAGGCCATGCGTATGTTGACCGACCCCAGTCATGGCTCTATGCCACAACTGCGATGTAGGTTTGCGGTAAAACAGAAACCCATCAAGGAAGCCACACTCACCGCTACGGCCCGAGGTATTTATCACGCAGAACTTAATGGGTCGCAGGTGGGTGGCGAATACTACGCGCCCGGCATCTCGCAATACAACAAGACTCACTATTACCAACAGCATGATATCACGGCAATGCTGCAGGCTGATAATACTTTGCTCGTCAGATTGGGCGAAGGCTGGTGGGCAGGAAGCCTAACCTTCACAGGGGGCAACTGGAACTATTTTGGCGACCAATTGGCATTTCTGGCAAGGCTGCTGGTGAGATATGAAGACGGCGACTCTACTGTCATCACTACTCAACCCGACAGTTGGGAGGTGTGCGGCCGTTCGAAGGTCACTTACGCCAGTATGTTCCAAGGCGAGGTATATGACAATACTGCCATGACTGACCGATGGAGCAGGGCCTGCGAAGCAGTGCTTGAAGGACACCTGCCTACCGAGGGAGGTGGCACACAGCCTCAGGTATGCGACTATAGCGGTTTCCGCTTGTTGCCGGCCAGCACAGCGGTAGGCCTGCACACTGTGCTGACCGCCCAGAATGTGAACGAAGTGCGCCCTGGGGTCTATGTCTATGACATGGGTCAGAATATGGCTGGTATGCCCCGAATCACTATGCGGCACATGCGTAAGGGGCAAAGGCTGACGTTCCGCTATGCCGAAATGCTCTATCCCGACCTGCCCGATTATGAGGACAATAGAGGCATGTTGATGCTTGAAAACATCCGCTCAGCCATGGCACAGGACATCTATGTTGCAAGTGGCGACACCTGTGAGGTGTTTTCGCCCGACATGACCCTCCATGGCTACCGTTACATAGAGATAACGGGCATCGGGGAACCCTTGCCTGTTGCCAATGTTGAAGGGCTTGTCGTCAGCAGCATCGACCGCTTTACCGCAGGTTTCGAATGCAGCAACCCGTTGGTGAACCGCCTCTGGCAAAACATCCAATGGTCGATGCTGGCCAATTTTATCAGCATTCCTACCGACTGTCCGCAACGCAATGAACGCATGGGATGGAGCGGCGACATCAGCGTGTTCTCTCGTACGGCGGTCAACATGGCCGACATTGATGAATTCCTCAGAAAGCATATGCAGGCCATACGCGACGTGCAAACGGCTGATGGTCGGTTCCCCGACATCGCTCCCATAGGTGGTGGTTTTGGTGGACTGCTTTGGGGTAGTGCGGGCATCACCGTGCCATGGGAATGCTGGCTGCAATATGGCGACCTCGGGATTCTGGCCAGTCATTATGAAGCAATGGTCCGCTATATCGACTATGTGGACAGCCACTACTTCGACCCCACCACACGACTGCTTGTGCAGCAGAAACAGTGGGGCGACCTGGGCGACTGGCTCGGACTGGAAGATGAAAAGAATGACAAGACGCTGCTCTTCGAGGCTTACTACATCTACGACCTCGACATCATGCGGCAGACGGCACTGTTGCTCAACCATCCGGCTGATGCCGAACGCTATCAGCGGCGTTTGGAAGAGCGGAAGAAGTTTTTCATCGACCACTATGTCGACCCTGCTACAGGCACTACTGTCTTCTCGGCTTTCGACCCAAATCGTGAGGGAAAGCCCATCGATATTCAGGGGTCCTACGTACTTCCTCTGGCTTTCAACATCGTAGAAGGCGAATTGCGTCAGAAACTTGTGGAGCGTCTGGTTGCCTGTATCGAGCGTGAAAATGTCACGGACAGGGGAGTGCGCTGCCCACCTTATTCGCTGATGACTGGCTTTATTACCACGGCTTGGATAAGCCGGGTACTCAGCGATGGCGGACGTAGTGATGTGGCGTATCGCCTGTTGCAGCAAGAAGACTATCCCTCATGGCTTTATCCTGTGACACAAGGGGCGACAACCATTTGGGAACGACTCAATTCCTATACCCACACCGACGGTTTCGGAGGCAATAACTCCATGAACTCCTTCAACCACTATTCTTTCGGGGCGGTAGGGCAGTGGCTCGTCAACCGCTGTCTTGGCATTGAGCGCGACGAGCGGCATCCAGGGTTCCAGCACTTCATCCTTCGTCCAGAGCCAGACCCCACTGGAAAAATGACTTATGCCAGAGGGCATCTCGACACTCGCTATGGGCGCATTGAAAGCAGTTGGCAGAAACTTGCCGACGGTTCAGTCAGTTTCATCTTCACCATTCCTGCAAACACCTCTGCCACACTTTTGCTTCCTGGTAAGGCACCTGTTGAACTGGAGCCAGGAGATTATTCTTTCAGAGAAGAATAGGGGATAAACGAAGGCGTAATGAAATTGAGAGTGTGTCAAATGTGAATGAGTGCGCTTTGCTAACAGTGACCGTTGGTTCTCGCCGTAGGCGACTGAAATTTCATTTGACACACCCTCTCCGTTTTCTTTGTAAATAAGAAAGCACTTAAAAACTGACTATCCTTTCAGGTGCAGCGAAAGAGCAGAAACGGGCTGTGGCATTGGTGATGTAGAGCACGGCCATATTGTCGTCGTCGGCCTTGTACATCGACTTCAGACTCTCGTTGCGGTTAAGGAACTCCTCTTTCACGCTCAGAGTCTCATCATTCACCAATACGCCGCTCAGGCGCATCCACTCGCTGCCCGACGGTTTCAGGGCGCAGATCTCAAACTTGCCGTTCTTGGCCATCTGCTTGTAGACGTCCTTCACTTTTCCCGTCATGATGTAGAGACGGCCGTCGATAATCTCCGACACGCCAAAAGCACGTACACGGGGCTGGTCGCCGTCAACTGTGGCGATGAAAAATGCACCGCACTCTTTCAGATACTTTTGTACTTCTTCCATGTTTGCTTGTTTTGTTTGTGGGTCAATACTGTCGGCAGCCTCTGTCTGTGCTGCCTGTTGTTGCTCATTCTCTGTGGCCTGTGAAGGCTTGTTCTGTGTGCAGGCTGCCAACATGAACAGCACTGCAATGGCCATAAAATACTTCTTCATCATTTTATTATTTATAGGTGTTATAATCAGTCTTTTCTGTCGTCCGCACTGGTTTCTTGTGCGTTTTCATGCTTTTTCCTCTTCATTCGGCTCTTCAACCGGTTAAAGCCTTCTACACCAAGTATGGTCAGTCCTCCGTATTGACAGGTTTTCGCCAAGCCGAAAAGCACAGTCCATAATATGCCCTTGGCGGCAGCACTGATGGGTAGCAGCATTTGGGCAAACGACAGGATGTAGAAGGGTATGCAGCACATCAGGACTATCACGCCCGTCTTGAATGAAAGCGATTGCAGCCACTGTCGTATATTCATATCTGTTCGAGTTCGTTGGTCGGTCAAGGAAGAACTTGGCATCCTGCTCAGGTTCCACCGACGTGGAAGATTGTTTTTTTCTTGGTTGTCTGATGCGCTTTCCATCCATCCTTATCGAAACCGCCTTTTAGTGAATAAAGACGGACAAGAAGATGGAATCATGCACGATGTTTGGGCAAAAATACAAATTCTTTTTCAATTATGGTATGATTGAGGCGTAAAAGTAACGAAAAGCAAACGGATAATCTACAATGTGGTATCCTCCTACACCCCGAACATGCGCTCCGTCTCGGCAGGTGCCTTTTGGGGGATATACATCCATTAAGCAGTGCATAGGCCGTTTTTTATACGAATTTTTGTGCTGATTTCACGAAATGATAATATTATTTCACGAAATGATAAGCGTAAAGGCACATTTCGTACCTAACTTTGCAGTCGTTAAACATCAACGATATACCCAATGTCGAATACCAAAATTCTGCTATGGAATATGCCATGTGGTATCAGGAGCATCTGCTCAGGATGGAGGATGTTTTAGGTAGAATCATGGAGGTAAAAATCGAGGAGGTGCTTGGCAGAAAATTCCATGAATATATGAAAAAGAAGGAGAGTGAGAAGAGTAATAATATCTATCTATAACTATTTTATTAACTACTTTATTTTACATTTTATGAAAAAGACTATTTTCAGTTTCGCCATCGCAGCAGTTGCTGCTGCAACAATGGTATCATGTGGTAACAAGACCGACAATGCTGCTGCCGGAGAGGCTGGCGCCGAGGGCGAGCAGGCTACGGAGCAGGTGGCTCAGGCTGCAGAGGCCGCACCTGGTGAGATAACAGGTCCGGTGACTGTTGAGACGAAAGCATTCACGGTGGAGTTGCCCGAAGGTTGGTATGTGAAGAGCCCGAAAGACAAGACTCTCGATGAAATCAAGGAGAAGAGAGATCTGAATATCGCCATGAAGGAGCCACTGAAGCCCAATCAGCCCGCCAGTTACTATAGTATGCTGATTCAATCTTTCGATGGTACTCCCACCGAGCAGGAATACACTGATACCTATGTAAAGAATCATAGCGGTGCCGCTGCCTCCGATGCTATCACCATTGATGGCAAACAGGCAAAACACTTTGCCAAAATAACTGAAATCGGTCCCGACGACAAGAAAGAGGAGCATTGCATCACTGTAGCCACCTCAAATGGTTTTATCGGTATCAATACTTATGGTATGGAAATCAGCAACGAGGATGTGCAGAAGATTATCAGCAGTATCAAACTGAAATAATTAGTGTAGGGTATTACTGCCTTCACGCAAAAAAGCCATCAATGCCCATCTGCTGAACGCAATGGGAATGGTAAAGGGAAGACAGACCCATGCAATTTCTTCATTCTCATCAGTCCGGCAACAGTATACCAATACTGTTGCTGGGCTATTTTTGTTTGTTTCAAACATCGGTACAGTATGCTTATTGTCAAATAAGGACCAAATTTTGCCAGTGATTATTCTCGCGTATAGGAAAAAGATTGTAACTTTGGACGCAGATTTCTATCTACGACATAACCACCATAACCCTAATAGGTCGCCAATGATAATCAAGCGATACTTCTGGCGTTTTTAATGTTGGTTCTTCTGGTTCAGAGGGTTGCAAAACTTATGAAAAAGATGATGAGAAAGTTTTTTTGATAGTTGCCGCTGCCATGATGGGTGGTATACTGCCCATTCAGGCTCAAGAACAGGCAGAGGAGTTCACTGTGGCGACACTCAATGTCGACGGTCTTCCCGATTCTTTTTTAGGCATCTCCATCAACCCCCATGGCCCTGGTGATAAATACACGCCCGAGATAGCCGACTATCTGCTTCAGAAAGACTACGATCTCGTGGGCTTTTAGGAGAACTTCAACTACTATGATTGTCTCTTCCCCCCGCTTGAAGCCAGTTATCAGCACGATGACTGCAAAGGCAAAATCTCCTTATCGCATTTCGCATTGCCTTTCCCTTACGACGGCATCAATCTCATCTGGCACAATGGCATCGAGGGTGAGCATACGCAAAGGATGGCACACTTATTTTCTTCCCTCCTTTCGTCCTTCGTGGGGCTATGTTCCATGATTGAAGAAAGGGAAAGAAATAATATGGGCTTAGAAACGCGTTTCAAGGTGTTGTTCATCGCGAAGTCAAAACGGGATTTGGTTCTTATGTATTGAAAACAGGTACATTGATGCAGTCAACAAGGTTAATCATTAATAAGAAAAGATAGTTTGACACTGCTTTTGAAGGAAAAGCCATAAAAAATTTTTACCTTTGCAGACAGATAAATCGGAATTTATATGCTACGACCATTGTTAATAATCCTGTTGTCGCTATTCTCTTCTCTTGTGATATCAGCTCAGCAGCCAGACCAACGAATCGGTGAACTCGTCAACACAGAAGACTGGTTTCGCCTTGAC
>Ga0310695_10001439_pt1 | contig 56309 bp, 52 predicted proteins | sample RumenRJG_04DNA_FD_203882 | JGI IMG/M metagenome (GOLD analysis project Ga0310695, IMG submission 203882) | Bovine rumen microbial communities from Lethbridge, Alberta, Canada - RJG_04 (v2) (version 2) | ecosystem: Host-associated > Mammals > Digestive system > Stomach > Rumen | place: Canada...
GCTTTTCCATGGCGATCGGAGCGATGAGGTTCACGTGGATCGTGACGGTATCACCCGGGGTAACCATTTCGACGCCTTCCGGGAGCTGAATCGTGCCGGTAACGTCGGTGGTGCGGAAGTAGAACTGAGGACGGTAGCCGTTCATGAACGGCGTGTGGCGGCCACCTTCGTCCTTAGTGAGAACGTAGATTTCAGCCTTGAATTCGGTGTGCGGAGTGACAGACTTCGGAGCGGCGAGAACCATGCCACGGACGATGTCCTTCTTTTCAGCGCCACGGAGGAGGAGACCAACGTTGTCACCTGCCTGAGCGTCGTCGAGAAGCTTGCGGAACATTTCAACACCGGTGATGACGTATTCGGTGGTTTCACCGAGACCGATACGTTCAACCTTGTCGTTCAAGCGAACGACACCGCGTTCGATACGGCCAGTAGCGACAGTGCCGCGGCCAGTAATCGTGAACACGTCTTCGATCGGCATGAGGAACGGCTTGTCGGTATCGCGCTGCGGGAGCGGGATGTATTCGTCGCAAGCGTTCATGAGTTCCATGACCTTGTCCTGGTATTCCGGATCGCCTTCAAGAGCCTTGAGAGCAGAACCGCGGATGATCGGGGTGTTGTCACCGTCAAAGTCATACTTGGACAGAAGTTCGCGAACTTCCATTTCAACGAGGTCGAGAATTTCGGCATCGTCAACCATGTCGCACTTGTTCATGAACACGACGATCTTCGGCACGCCAACCTGGTGAGCGAGAAGGATGTGTTCGCGAGTCTGCGGCATCGGGCCGTCAGTAGCAGCAACGACGAGGATAGCGCCGTCCATCTGAGCAGCACCAGTCACCATGTTCTTCACATAGTCAGCATGCCCCGGGCAGTCGACGTGTGCGTAGTGACGATTTGCAGTGGTGTATTCCACGTGGGAGGTGTTGATCGTGATACCACGAGCCTTTTCTTCCGGAGCGTTGTCGATTTCGTCGAAACGCTTTGCAGCGGCAAGACCCTTAGCAGCAAGGGTGGTGCAGATTGCAGCGGTCAAAGTGGTTTTACCGTGGTCAACGTGGCCGATGGTGCCAATGTTGCAGTGCGGCTTGCTTCTGTCAAAATGTTCTTTTGCCATTTTTTCCTCTTCTTCAGCAGAAGGTTTATCGCTTCAAGTTCAAGAGAACTACACGAGTTCTCCGTATTTTCGCAAAGCATAGGAAGCGGTACTCTGCGAAATTGGAACACAAATTTAATAATTTCTAGATTATTTGCAAGATTTTTTCTTTTGAAATTTCGCCAAAAATGCGGATTTTCGGACTTATCCACAGTTTTTCAGGGTGTTTCCGGAGCGTTGAAAACCCGCTCATTTCCTAGGATAAAAATGCCCTTTTTCGCTTAATTTTCAAAGGTATAGCAATTTATATCAACGATAAAACCAAGTTTCTAACATCTTATCAACATTATTTATAAACCCACCAAAATCGATTTCACAAGGGCATACATTGAAAGTAAAAAGATTTTTACATTTGAAAATTTTACAAAGTTTTACCTTTCCAGACTTCCCAAACCATTGACTTTCAATATTTTGAGATTTCCCTCCCCTTTCAAAATAACAGAATTCGCGTCTCCAAAATCACCCCTATCGACCACCGGCAAACTACCAACAACCACTAACGAATGACCAACGGCTAAAGACCAATTACCAAATTCCGAATTGTTTTATATCACGATTATCACGTGAAAAGATTTTTTACAAGACATTATATATAATATTGCTATCTTTAAACAAAGGTGTTTGGGGATAATTTCGAGGAACTTCTATGAAATACCCCCTTTTGAGACCCCTGCTTGCGCTTGGGGCACTCGTTTTGGCTTGTTCGTGTTCAGACAAATCGCCCAGCAGCGGCGATTCTTCCGTTATACCTTGTGAAGACGCCTTGTATATGCCTTCTAAAGGCTACCTGATTTATACCAAGGACAACAAGGTCACTGATCTTTCTGGCAACCAGATTGGAAAAGCCGTTGGTGTCACAACTAATGTTATTGTCCTCAAGGACATGGCTGGTCAAAACCTACTCGGAGACCAACAAACCCTGAACATCAATGACCATAGCATCGTAACGCAGCTTATCGGCGACCCGGCAAACTGCAACGTGGGCAAATCCGATTCCCAGATTTCCACTTGCGAAGACGCCCGCCTGTTGACCGCAGACAAGAACTACCTCATCTACGCTGACGGCTCAGTGACTGACGAAGCAGGCAATCCAATCGGCACGCTCTCCCCCATCCTGGGCACGACGCTTTTTAACATGGTGGATTTGTCCGGCACACCGATCATGAATAACATCGATCTCAACCTGTACCAGCAAATTATCCCTGGCGATGGTATCCGCTATAAGATTACGGAACCCGCCTACCACTGGAAAGACGAGAAAGGCAATTACGTCATCTATAATAGCACGGTTGTCACCAATCCGTCAGGAAAAGCAGTCGGTGTTATCGATTTCTCCACAGGCATCATCTTCAACCTCGAAAGGACTGCGCCGCTTACCGTGGTTGACATCGCAGTGCTGATGCAACCTAAGTCCATCCTGCAGTTGAATTCCAAGTGCGTGGACTATGACGCTCCTGTCGTTTCTTCTTCAAGCGCATACGTACCTCCTGTAAACAGCAGCTCCTCGACATACGTCCCGCCTACCCCGAATAGCAGTAGCGCCACCCCGAAAAGCAGCTCCTCCAAGCCAAAGAGCAGCAGTTCTGCACCTCCTCCGAGCAGCAGCTCTGCCGTAGTCACGAACAAGTGCCCGACAATCAAGACTAAGAGTGGCGGCAAGACAGGCTCCGGCTGGGCAACCCGTTATTGGGACTGCTGCAAGCCCCACTGCTCCTGGCCAGAACACGCACACGGCAACTATTCCAAGCAGTGCACCAACAAGGGACAGAACGAAAGCTCCGACTGGAGCGGCGGAAGCGTTTGTAGCGGTGGCGGTCTCATGACCTGCACAAGCCAGATTCCGTTTACAATTGATGGCTGTACCGAAATGGGCTTTGCATTCGCAGCTGTGCCTGCAAGCGATGGCGGCGACTGCGGCAAGTGCTACCAGCTGACCTTCACCGGTAAGGGCAAGTACTCGACCGACGCAAACCACCAGGCAATCAAGAACAAGAAACTCATCATCATGACGACCAACATCGGTGGTGACGTTCAGCAGGGTCAGTTCGACATCATGATCCCGGGCGGCGGCGTTGGCATGTTCAACGGATGCTCTTCCATGGGTTGGGGCAACCAGGGCGCTCAATACGGCGGCCTCCTCTCCGACTGCGAAACCGAAAAGAACTACAAGCCGGCTGCAACTTTGACCTGCCTCAAGGAAAAGTGCAACAGCGTGTTCAGCGGTGATTCCAAGGCAAAGCAAGGCTGCCTCTTCCTCGCCGAATTCATGCACGGCGCAGGCAACCCCTTGCACAACTACGTCGAAGTGGAATGCCCTGAAGTTCTCAAGTCCAAGTATTAATCAAAAGGTCTAAATCGGAACTAAACGCCCCGTAACGGGGCGTTTTTCTTTTTGTAAGTCTTTGATAATAAATAAGTTGTGCTTATTTTCACATAATCCTATTGTATAGTTCTTTTTACTCTTAATTACGAGCATTTTAGAGGAGAAGATTTTATCTTTTAGCTCGGATGATTGGAATACAGGGTGTGATATATTTACAAGGGCTTATTATATCATGAAGAATAAACTGTTTAAAACCCTCACAATTTTCGGACTTTCCTTTATCGCTTGGAACTGCTCCAATGACCCTGCATCTCCTTCGGGAGCAACCTCTGCCGAATTACCGGCAATCCAAACAAAGCAAATGCTTGAAGTGGATCAGCAAAGCTGGTTGCTCAATACCGGAAGCCAAGTTTTCTTGATTGTACCCAATGGTACTGGAACGTACGCTGTCACGGATGCATTCAGCAATCCGGTCGGCACGTTCAATACGACAACAAAGTCCATTTCAGACGCAGCTGGAAACACGACTGTTGTCAACGTCGATCTTTCTTCGCTCCCGATTGTCAATCCGGACAAGACCATCACCTACCCCGATGGCTCCAAGACGACTCTCACAGGTGAACCGATTTCTAGCAGTGTAGTAGTGAACAGCTCCTCGGCAACAGCCCCAGGCACCGTTGTTGTAAGCAGCTCTTCCGTCTACAACCCGAGCACAAATCCGGTCGTGAATTCCAGCTCCGCCAAGGCGACCCCGGTCGCTTCCTCCTCCTCGCAGAAGGCTCAGCAGCCTGTAGCAAGCTCCTCTTCGAAGCAGCAGAACAACTCCGGCACCTCCGACAAACAGTGCAACGGTCAGTGCTACGACAGCGCTTCGGGCAAGTGCGTTGCCTATTACGACCAGATGACTGGTTCCAAGGGCGAAAAGTACGCCTACGACAATGATTGCAAGGTAAACTGCTACTACGATCCTGAAAATAAGAATTGCCAGAACATGACCGGCTCAACACCTTCTCAGCAGCCGAAGTCCAGCTCCAGCGTGAAGTCTTCTTCTTCACAGCAACAGCAGCAGGCAAAATCTTCTTCGTCTCAGCAGCAGCAACAGCCGAAGTCCTCCAGCAGCCAGCCGAAATCTTCGTCTAGCCAGCAGCAACAGCAAACCAATCCCAACGCAGGTGCTGAAGAAGCCAAGTACCTCAATGCAGGCGCCGGTGGACAGCAGGGCTTTGCCACCCGTTACTGGGACTGCTGCATGCCTCACTGCTCCTGGCCGGAACACGGTGGCGCCGCCAAGACTTGCGATGCCAAGGGCAAGACCCCGATTGGCAACACTAACGGCAGTATCTGCTCCGGCGGTCAAGGCACCACTTGCACAAGCCAGATTCCTATAATCGTGAGCGACAAGCTCGCCTACGCATTCGCAGCAACTCCGGGTAACGACGCCACATGCGGCAAGTGCTTCGCCCTCACCTTCACCGGTACCGGCAAGTACGAAACCAAGGCAAACCACCAGGCTCTCAAGGGCAAGACTCTCGTCGTGATGGCATCGAACATCGGTTACGACGTGCAAGGCGGTCAGTTCGATATCATGATTCCAGGTGGCGGATTCGGTGCATTTAACGGATGCAGCCAAATGGGCTGGAACATTCCGCAAAACACGACAACTTACGGTGGCCTCCTCTCCGACTGCGAAAAGGAAGTCGGTTACAATGGCAACCTCCTCACCCTGCGTAAGGAATGCCTTACCAAGAAGTGCAACAGCGCATTTGCAAGCGACACCCAGGCCAAGGAAGGATGCCTCTTCCTCGCCACATGGATGGAAGCAGCAGGCAACCCGAACCACACTTATAAAGAAGTTGAATGCCCGGCTGCTTTGAAGGCCAAATTCTAATCAAAAACGGCCAAAAGCGCTAAGCGTCATAGTCAAAACTTATAGAAGCACCCTCTCAAAGGGTGCTTTTTTGATTATGTCTTGAAATTATGGAAACTATTGTTTGCACACATTTTATGGCATATTCATAAAATTAAAGAATGCGTTATGACATTGACGTCATCCGAAAAGCTGAAATAGAACTTTTAGCACAGATGCAGGGAGCGACTTCCTTAACAAAGAAAAAACTCGCTTTAGACAGCGGGATTAGTCGTCAGCACCTTGGACTCGTCGCAAAGGGCAAGCGCAATCTTTCCGTCAAATCTTTTTGCGACCTCGCAGACGCTTTCGGTTGTACCGCCACCGAACTGATGTCCAAGCTAGAAGCTTTAATGTTGGAGCAAATCCAGCTCCAGACGCCTGCCGCAGCCGACAAGGCTAAGGGCATAAACTATATCAATAAAGCTATTCTGGACAAAAACAATCCGAAAAAACCGCCTAAGCCATAATTATAGGCATTTTTAAAATTGCTCAAGCAGCTGAATGCGCTCAGGTGTATCCGGGTGCGTGCAGAACAAGATGTTCGCCTTTGCCACCCAGCCCTTGAGTCCCATATTGTTATCGAATTCCTCGTCCGGATGGATGACGTAAAGCTGAGCAATGTCATTGCGCTGCACCGACATTAGCCCAGGATCATTGGAAATCTTACGTAGCGCAGAAGCAAGCGCCAAGGGGTCGCCACAAAGCTCGGCACCGCCGGCATCGGCAACGTACTCGCGCTTACGGGAAATTGCAAGGCGCGTGAACCAGGTGAAAACATAGCCGATAGAGCTCCAGATAAACACAAGCAGCAAAATAAGGATAAGATACACATCAGCCCTTCCACTATTGCGGTCACGCCTGGACGAACGACGCGGAGTATGGATCATGGCACTCATCAGTTTCAGCGATACCGTCTGAATCGTCGCAAAAATCCCCACGAAAACAATGCACACCACCATGAGGCGCGTATCGCGATTCTTGATATGCGTAAGCTCGTGACCTACAACTGCCGAAAGCTCCCTATCGTCCAGCTTTTCGATAAGCCCCGTCGTGAGCGTAATCGTAAACGAAGGAATATCGATGCCGCTTGCAAAGGCGTTCATTCCTGAATCTTCTACAATGTTGATTTGCGGCATCTCGATACCGCCGGCAATGCAAAGGTTTTCGACAATGTTATAAACACGCAAGTTCTCTTTGCGCTCGAGAGGCTTTGCATGAGTTGCATGACGTATGATGGCAGTATTCGCACAATAGGCAACAATGAACCACAACCCTACAATCTGCAAGGTGTAAGGAATTACGACCTTAAAGGAATGCCATATTTCGGGCCAATGCATAGTCCCGTACCTTGTACGTGATGCATGGTCAAGAGGGCAGCCTCCCTCGACAATATCGCAAAGAACACCGAAGAAATCAAGCCCCAGAATAACCAGAAACACCATCCCCAGTAATATTACCGGGAACATGAAAAGCAGAATCACCGTATTGCGGTTATTCCGCCAAATCTGGGTTTGGAGACCGACGTATTTCATTGAAGGAAATTAAAACTTCACTTCAGGGGCCTTTTCGAGCGTAGCCCTATTCTCGACCGCCTCGTACATGGCAGCACGGGTAAAGTGGAACATGCCCGCGATGATGTTGCTCGGGAAGACTTCGCAAGCGTTGTTGAATTCGCGCGTCGAGGAGTTGAAGAAACGGCGTGCGGCGGCAAGCTTGTTTTCAATGTCCGCAAGTTCCGTCTGCAACTGCAAGAAGTTCTGATTCGCCTTGAGTTCCGGGTAAGCTTCGAGCGAAACGCGGAGCCCAGCGAGTGCACCGGACAAAGCCTTGTCGGCAGCGACCTTCTCGTCGATAGTCGTCGCACTCATAGCGGCAGAGCGTGCGGCAGTTACCTTCTCGAGCACGTCCTTTTCGTGCGTGGCATAGCCCTTGACCGTCGAAACGAGCTGCGGAACAAGGTCATAACGCTGCTTGAGCTGCACATCGATATTCGCAAACGCATTCTCGCGATTGTTGCGGAGCTTCACAAGCCCGTTGTACATGGAAATGAACACAGCGATGACGATGAAAATGACTGCGACTACGATAACTACGGTCATATAATCTCCTTTCTTCTTGTGGAAATAATATACATAAAAACAAGGAGAAAAAGAAAGCCCACGGAAGATATCCATGGACTACAAACGAGTACAACACCTCGCCTATGCACAAACGCACTCTGCTAGGGCGCAACCCTCGACTTGATAGCAAGAATCTCAGATTCAGAAAGCTCCGTGAATTCCATAATCTCTTCTATAGGCTTATTCTTGGCAAGCATCTTGGCAGCCATTTCGCAAGCCTTCTTAAGTTCGCCTTCGGCAAGTCCGGCTTTGCGACCTTCGGACTTGCCTTCTGCAAAGCCCTCAGCATGGCCTTCGGCATGTCCCTCGGTTTTACCTTGAACGAAACCTTCAGCATGGCCTTCTTTCTTGCCTTCGGCAAATCCGATTTCATGTTCCGCCATCAAGTCCGTCACGTTCTTTACCTCGCAGTTGAATAGCTCTTCTGCAAAATTAATCAATTTCACAGAATCAAGCAACCTCCTGAACGTTTCGTTCTGCATAATCTTTTCGGGAACGGGTTCCTCATTGATAGTCACCTTGATGGCGCGGAGCCACTGCGCGGCTTCGGAGCTGTCATTTGTAGTAATCCCCTTTTCTTCGAGCCTGAAAAACTTCTCTATTTCCACGAAAATCTTCTGGATTTTCGGGAAGAACTTCCTCCCGTTGCACATCTCGTCGACGTGATGGATGTACTTCTGCGGTTCTTCCGGAAAAAGCGTAAAGTCCAAGAGCCCGAGGAAGTAAATGCGGGGCAGTTCGTACTTTTCGCTTGTATGCACCTGATTCTCGATGACGCGGGACATGTAATATTCCACACGGTCGCGGTAAAATTCGTCCCCCTGCTGCTGCACCTCGACCAGCACGCGTTCGCCCGCGTTGGTCGTTCCGATAATATCCACGATGCAGTCCTTCTTGGTGAACGCGCCGGGGAACTCCTGCATTTCAAGCGTGATTTCCTTGATAGCCTTGCCGTCATGCAAGTCGAGCATCGCGTTCACAAGCGAAATGAGGAGCGTGTGGTCCTTTTCTTCGGCGAAGACGATCTTGAAAATGCCGTCGCTGAGGATGTAGGCGTAGTTGTAGATTTCCTGGTACTTGAGAAGGTTCTTCTTGTCCATTTCCATTGCCCTGAGCAAGGAATAATGTTGAGCACGATTCATCTGAATCTCCGTATAAGTTTGTTAAAGCCCGCATGCGAAAGCTGCAAAGACAACAGCCATAAACCACGGTCGCCGTCGGGCAATCGCTTGCAAATTTTTCAATGACATGCGTTTAACGTCCGCCATTAACGACAGACGGTGCTCTACGTTGATCGCCAGGGGGCCAGTTTCCCCATAGGGTGTATGCTGCCTCGAATTTTCACGCCTGTCGAGCGGAACAAAGGGAGGTCGGCGTCAAGCAGATAGTGGAACTTCCTGCCCTGAATAGTACTGAGTCGAGAGTCGCAGTTTCAAGCTTGCTTGAAACTATGACCAAGACTATGATACGGACGCCAACGGCGTCAATTTCTCGGTGTCGGCAGGATTAATGCAATCTACGGGGAATAATATATACTAGCCGGATATTGCGCGTCAAGGGGTCGCGTTGCGGAGGAATTTTGAGTGAGTTTACAATGAATTTCGAAGTTCTAAAAACTAGAACTTTTGCAGTAATGTGAAAGTTTCAACTCATTCCTATCACGTACGCAATATATGCGAAATCCGTAGAACGTTTCTCTTTCCTTACAGAAATAGAATTATATTGGTAACATATTTAAATAAAAAAGGTATACCATGCAAAATTCTAGCACACGTGAAGAAATGCGACAGTATTATTCGGAAACAACGTCAACTGTTGAAAAAATCCTTACTGATTTAAAAGAAACCAACAACCGAAACGACGAAGAATTACAAAAAAAAGTTGGCGCCCTCATTGCAAATATCGAGAGCAACAACAATAAGTTTAAAAAGCTTGTCGAAGATCTTGAAAAAGATAGTGAATTCGATAAATTCACCATTGCATTTTTAGGGCAGACCAATGCTGGCAAAAGTACGATTATTGAAGCCTTACGCATCCTTTTTGATGAAGAATCCCGAAAAACAAAAGCAGCTGAAAATCAAAAAGGTAATATTACCGCATTGACCGATTACAACAAACAATATTCTGAACTTATCCATCAGCTAGAAAATCTAAAATCAAAATATAAAACTCCAGCATCTAGTATAATTATCCCCATTGTTGCACTCCTAATCGGAATTGCAATCGGTATTGGAATTGGAGGCTTAATATAATGAACCTTTTTAAGCCTAGGCAAGTTAAACTCATAAATGCCTTAATAAGGCACATTAAGGCAAAACAGAATCTTGAAAATAGCAGCTATTTTCAAGTGGACGGCTGTATTATCGGTAATGGTAGCCAGGATTTTACAAAATCCCACACAAGCTATGGATTAAACATTAATGGAGAAAAAGCACAGCTAATCGATATCCCTGGCATTGAAGGCAATGAAGAAAAATTTATAGACATAATAAAGAATGCCCTGAAAAAAGCGCACCTTGTTTGTTACGTTGCAAAAGAAGCAAAAGGTATCGAAGAAACCACCTTGCAAAAAATCAAGGATTACATGCAAAAGAATGTTACCGAAATGGTAGGCATTCACAATATTCCATTACAACCGCAAAAGGAATATGACGGAGACGATTACGTAGAAGACATTACAAAAAAATTCAACGAAGCCAATAAGAAAAACAGCAATATCGGGGAAAAGCTTCAAAGCGTTGTTCCCGAAGATATGTATAAGGACACCGTAGGAATTTCTGCATTGCCTGGAATATGCGCTTTGGCTATTCACAATGGCAAAACCTCATTCGCTGCTCCAGAAAAATTTCCTAACAACACTGCTGTAGCAGAATCGCTGAAATCTTTACGCCGTGAACAAAGGACCTTTTTAAGTCGTGCATCGGATGTTGACCTGTTAAAAGTGAGCCATTTGAACAAACTCAGAAATGTTATTATTGACAGCTGTAACAATGCACCTGAAAGGATTAAAAAGGCTTCGTTAATCCGTCTATCCAAGCTTCTTCAAGATGACTATCTAGCCGACATTACCAAACAAAAAACTGCAATTGGAGAATTTCGTAATAAAATCCAAAAAAGAACAAATTCGCTAAGAGATAATATAGGAAACGCCCGTGATCAGCTAAAAAGGAACATGGAGCATTCTGTAAAAAATACAGTATATGATTTCTTCTATCAGGATATTTTGGAGAAAATTATTTATCCCCATATTGAACGCCATGTAAAAATTGATGAAGATATCTTGAACAGGGAACTCAAATCTGAGCAATCTAGACTGAACAAAAAGATGTCTGATGATATACAAAATGCGATAACATCATCTTCAAAAGATTTTGCGGAACGAATTCAAAACTACGTGTCCGACTACCAACGCGGCATGATGCTAGATTTCCAAAATATCTCTTTGGAGTTGCCAGAATTCAATGCGGAATCTTTTGATTTCAAGCAGCTAGGAAGTGCGGCTATGACAATCGGCAGTTATGCAATCTCTGGCTTTGCAATCGGAAACGTATTTCCAGGTATAGGAACTCTAGTTGGCACAATAGTCGGTGCATTTGTAGGTTTGGTTGTTTGGGTCGCAGGGTGGTTCACTTCAAAAGAAACCAAAATCAGAAAAGCGAAAAGTAACGCCCGCGATAAAATCGAAGAGTGTGCCTATGAAACTTGGAATAAGATGTCTGGCAAAATAAGAGACATCGCCAACAAACTCGCTTCGAAAACGGATGAAGTCATAACACTTGCTTACAGGCAAGTCGAATCAGCAAATCAGTCTTACAACTTGATTTCGGATTTGGAATCAAAAATCAAAAAACAAGTAAAGCATCTTGATGCAGAAATTGAACTGATGAGGGTATAACCATGGAACAAAATTCCTTTAAAACAGAAATCTTAAAATTTGTCGAAAAACTGGACAAGTTTTCAAATCTCCTTACAGAAGCAAAGAAAAGGACTTTTTCTGAAGAATTGGAGAAATCTTTTGAATCTTCTATAGAAAAAGTAGCATCCCTCAAAAACAGCCTTCAGGATGGCAAACTGAGAATTGCCCTTGTCGGAGCTTTTTCCGACGGAAAGACGAGTACTGTCGCTGGTTTTTTGGGACATGCCGATAGCAACATGAAAATTGCTGAAGAGGAATCTTCTGACGAGGTTATTGAATACAAACCAGAAAATATTGATGAGAATCTTCCACCTTGTTTATTTGTTGATACTCCAGGGCTTTTTGGACAAAAATACTCAGAAAAAACGGAAAAATTTGTATCTGAAGCCCATATCATCTTGTACATTGTCGCTGCAACTAACCCACTAAAAGATAGCCATAAAGAAACAGTTGCATGGCTGATGAATAAATTAAATAAATTCGATAACACCATTTTTGTCATTAACAGAATGGATGATGTATGCGATTACACTGATCCTGAAGATTTCGCAGAAAAAGAGAAACAAAAGAAAGAATTTCTCATTGAAAACATTACCCGGTTCTGCGGTCTTAATAAAGATGATGCTAAAATAAAGAACTTGAACATCGTCTGCATTTCCTCGGACCCAGAAGGCAAAGGTTTGCAAGATTCCAACGGAAAGCAGAATTATTGGTTGACTCCCGAAAAGAGGGAAAAATACGAAAAGTATTCCCGCATGCAAAACTTGAGGGATACAGTCAATGAAGTTGTCAAGCAAACCTTACCCCAAAAGCTAATCCAAGATACCGCTCTCACCGCAATCATTGCCGAAGTGGAAAAAAACTTCAAGGCATTAGATGATGAACAAAGCAAATTAGGCGAAGCAGTCATTCCAGAAACAAAAAATACTGTAGAAATTCTAGAAAGAGATCTTAATAACACAAAAAAGGACTTAAAGCGCGAAATTCGCCCATGCCGTGAAGAGCTTGAATCCCTAGAAAAAAGAATTACTACAAAAATCAGAAGCGCATCTGTGGCAACATTGCAAGAGGTCGTTGAAGATGAAATCGGTGACAAAGACAGTGCGCATAAACTTGAAGCACATATTCAGGATATTCTGCGAGATCATTTTGAAAACATTGTCAACACCTCCTGTCAAAAAATCAAATCCGATTTCGATTTAGGCAGTGAAAACATCGATTCTTCCTTAAAACACTTTGTAAAAGCAGGTGCCGACGGAATGAAGAGTTTTAGCGGCATCGGTAAAGCAACTGTTTTTGCTGGCAGGGATATCTTAGGAAAAGTCGGCATTGCCATTAAGTTCAAACCATGGGGTGCTGTAAAAGTTGCCGGCATGATTAATAAGGGCGTTCCTATAGCAGGTGCTGCTATTTCCTTGGTTCTCGACATTTTCACTATATTTCAAACCAAGGAACAGCAGGAAAAATTTGCAAATGCTCAAAATACATTGATAGAAAATATCCATACAGCATTCAAAGACATTTATAAACAGTTTAATGAAGATGGGGTCTTCTTCGATTCTTTTGCCCCGCAGATTTATGAAATAGAAAAACAAATTGATGGCGCCCGCACGGCTCTAAAAGAACTCGAAAATAACAGTACATTCTGTAATGAAGCAAAAGATAAAATTAAGGCTTTCCTGAAAAACGAGACCTTCAACGACTCTTGTTCAAGCGAATCAAATCCCAAAGGGCTTCGCGCATGGATTAAAAAAATTATGAAAAGCTAAAAACATCATTCGAACAAAGGACTGCTTTAAAAGCAGTCCTTTATCTCAACAAATAGTACTCATCCGCAAGTGCTTGCAAAGCAGTGACTCCTTCTTTCATTTTGATGCTCTTGATGGCATCTAGCACGAAGTCCATGCCGTATTTATCAATGTACGAAGCAACTAAAAATTTGAGGTCCTTTTGAACTTCCTCAATGGGCGGCGTCAAAGCACTACTGCATGCAGGGCAATATCTCATGCTTTTGGCAAACGATTCTGAAACCGCAAATTCGGAATTACATTTTTCGCATCTCACTATAGCTCTTTTAAATCTGGGCATTTGCGTCTCCTATTAAATTTTTTTTAAATATAGGCAACACATATAAAATCTTAAATACTCAAAATATTCAGGTTCCAGAAACTGGAACTTTTATAACATGTACAGTGTTCCAAAACACCAGCTCTGACTGCACAAAAAGACAAAAAGAACAAAAAATGTCCCTTTTTGGCAAAAAAATGTTTTATATTACCATCATGTTTGTAAACTTTACTTTTCCGTGTTTGGGTTTTCATTGCTAAAAGTCGACCGAATACAAGAAAAAACAAGCGTTCTTGGACCTGGTATGCGAGCCGTGATCTGGTTTCACGGCTGTTTCCGACATTGCCCTGGCTGCATTGCCGCCGGGATGAACAAGTCTCAGGATTTTACCGAATACACGGTAGACGAGCTGTTCCAGAAGGTTGCATCGGTTGAAGGCATAGAGGGAATCACCATCTCTGGCGGCGAACCCTTGATGCAAAACCTAGACGAACTGTACGAGTTCCTGATGTTGGTCAGGCAAAAGACATCCTTGAGCGTAATGCTCTATACGGGGTACCTGTTGCAAGAGGTCAACGAAGACGAAAACAAGAAGCGACTGCTTGACTTTGTGGACATCCTAGTCGATGGCCCCTACGTCGAGGAACTGGACCATGGACAACTATGGAGAGGCTCCGAAAACCAGAGGGTTTATTTTCTCTCTTCGCGGTACTCCGAAGCCCAAGATGGTTTCGCGCAGAAGAAGGGGCGCCCCATAGAATGTAAGTTTATAAATGCCTCCGATTTTTCCCTGACGGGAGTTCCGCCTCGCGGGTTCAGGAAATCTCTTTCGAGAAGAATGGCAGAAAAGGGTTTAATTATTAACTGGTAATAAAGAAGGAACAATATGAGCGGTGTAAAAAAAGCGACAGTAACACAGAACCTGAATAGGACTTTGAAAACCGTTGAGGAGGCACTCGCACAGTGCGCATCCATGGCGAACTCGACTGGAAAAATCGGTCAAAGCGAATTCGAGAATAAAAAGAGGAACGCCCAGACGGTACACAACAACGTCATTCGCAAATTGCCTGAAGAACTGGCACAGTTCCTTCGTAACGAAACTGCCCAGTGGAAATCCCTTTTGCACCGCCACGACGAGAGCTACGACAAAGCTGGAACATCTGCAAATCAGGCTAATCAGTATGATGCGACGTTCCAACAGCATTACGATATTGCAAGGCGTGAACTATCGTCGATAAATAGCAGCGCAAATAACCTTAAAAGACTAATTAGCGGTAGAAGCGGCTATCTTGATAGCGAAAATTACCAGGCTTTGGAACTGGGTCGCCAGGCAAGGCAAATTTTGGCAGAATTGCAGCCCGATGTAGAACTGAGCAGAAAAGCCCAAGATTCAAGGCGTCAGGCATTCAATAAACTCTCGGAATCAGAATCTCTGGCACAAGCAGCCCAGCGCGAATACGACCGTTTGGTGAACCTCGCCCGCGACCGACAGGAAAAGAAACGCATCGCCGAAGAAAACGAACGCAATGCAAAAATGCTCGATGCCGACCTGAAGTCTCTCCGCAAGGAAATCGAGTCTAAAAACTACAAGAAGTTCTCGAACAGCCGCTATTCGGAATCCCTCAAACGCGAACTCGATTCGCTGAAAGACCTAGTCGTGGGTGGCGCATACGCCGAAGCCATTCCGCGCTCTCAAAAGATTAAGGAAGAACTGATCATCATCTCAGCCGAGATTGATGCGAACGAACAAGCGTGGACTGCCGCCAAGAACGCAGCCGAAAAAGCTCTTACCGATGCTAAAGCAGAAATGGCTCTTACGAACAGAAATGATGTGGAGCTCTATTCCGGTCTGGACAAATCTTCTGTAGACAAGTTTTATTCGAACATCGACAAGGCATCTCGCCTGATTGCATCCGAATCATTTGATGCAGCGACATCACAAATTGCAGATGTCTTGAGCAACCTCCGTTCAGCCGTCGAAAAGACCGTTGAAAATAAGAGGCTCGCAGAACAGCGCGAAGAAATCGCCCAGTCGATTATGCAGGCGCTCTACGATTGTGACTATGACACACCGAGCTACTACCAGAAAGAAGAAGGCAATGAGCTTTCGGACCTATGCGTCGTCGCAGCAGCCCCTGGCGGAGTTGGCGACATGAAGTTGCGTATCGCCCTGGACGGCAACGTTTCCTTTGAAGTGGCAAACATCCCCGAAGGCCATGAAAAGCTCTGCATCGAGTCCGTCCGGAAAATGCAGGAAAAGCTCGCCGAAGACGAAATCAACTTTAACGTGACCGACTGGGGTCGCGCAGAAAACCAGAACAAGGTCCACCTGGACGTAAAGCAGAGAACACAGGAAACCCAGATTACCCGTCAACGCCAGGGATAAATTATGAATAGCATCTTTTTCAACAAGCGAATTGAAGGTCCGTTCAAGGAGACCTACAAAGGTTACAACCAGTATATTTTTACTGGCGATATCGACGACCTGTTTTTGATGGATTCTTCTGAACTGGGAATCAATCGCAAACTTTGCAGGATTGAAGATGCCTTTGCGGAATATGGCAAGAAAGAAAAGTACGACATTGTCATTACCGTAAAAGAAGACCAGAATCTTTCTTTTGGCAACAGTCAGCAAGAAGAATTATTCAACAGGCTTGCGAGCGGGTCTAGCGAAAAACTCGTGGAAGAAGGGAAAAAAGCAAAGGCGTTCACCCCACGCAAAAAAAGAGAAGAACAGTCTAGCGCATCTCAAAGCCAGACTAATGAAAATGCAACTAATCCCAACGCCCAAAACTCAAAACGCCAAGTTGAAGAACAAGCGCAAGGCAACGACGGTCTCAACCGCTTGAACAGAATTACACGAGTTCTGCAAAATACAAACACCAAGACACTTGTAATTTACCCCAATCCCGAAAAGATGATTGTCGGCGGGAATGTCGATGCCCCGACCATGCAAAAAATCGAAGTCATCGTTAAGAAATGGCGCGACATTATCCAAGAAGCCAATCCGGAAACAAGGACGGTACTGATTATCAATCCCCACCGGTTAAAAGAATTCCGAATGGTGGAACACACCTTATCTTGCTATGACCACAACTGCAAGGAAATAACCATTTCGAATCCGCCAGTCGATGAAATGAAGACATGGCTAAAAAAATACCGTAAAGAAAACAACATTCAAGGAACAAAGAACGATAGAGACCGAGTAGTCCTCACGGGTCGAGCCAATGGCGGAAGCTTGCAGAACTTCATCAGTTGGGTTCAAGGATTCTTCTGGACAAATCCAAATTTGTGCAATTGGAGTGACCTGATTGCGCATGAAAATCAAGATGCAGTCGAATCCGTCGATGGGCTTATAGAGCGCCTCGACGAAATGATTGGGCTTGATGACGTGAAAAAAGAAATCAAGACCATCAAGGAAAACGCTGAAAAAAATCACGACACCGCAGCAGAAGCATCTTACCACATGTTCTTTCTGGGCAATCCCGGTACAGGCAAGACAGTCGTCGCAGACATTGTCGCAAGGCTTTTCTGGGCTATGGAATTGCGCACAAGCAAAAAGGTCGTAAACGTCGCTATTCAAGATATCATAAGCCAATACAACGAAGGCGAAACCATCCAAAAAATGAAGGACAAAGTCCAAGAAGCCATGGGTGGTGTCCTTTTCATTGACGAAGCATACCTATTCGCCGAAAGCGACTGGGGACGTAAGGCTTTCCAAGTTCTCTTGACCGAAATGGAAAACAACCGCAATAACTTGACGGTAATTCTTGCTGGGTACGAGGAACGCTTGCAGGCACTAAAGGATGTGAACCCCGGTATCGACAACCGTATTCGAATTAAACTACATTTCAAGGATTATTCAAAGGAAGAAAAACTCAGAATTTTCAAATTGTTCCTAAAAAAGAACAATGAAGAAAAAGAGACCAAGTATCATCTTTCTCCCGAAGCCGAGCAGAAATTGCTCCGCGTACTCGATTCCTGTGAAGGAAATGGACGTGGAGTCAGAAATGTATTCGATTACACCTTGCAAAAAGCTGGGAATGCCGAAGAAATTACTGAAAATCACATCTATGATCCCCACGAAATCCATCCGGATGAAGCCGATAAGGTCATACAGGATATCAATCGAGAATTCATCGGAATGGAAGATCTGAAGGACCGCCTCAAGCAATACTTTAAACGTATCCAATGGAATGTCCAACGTAACAAGATTTTGGGAATAACAAAGCCCTCTAATTATGCCTACCGCATCCGCTTTACAGGTCCTCCGGGTACCGGCAAGACATCAATTGCACGCTACATGGGCCGATTCTTCCACGCCATGGGCATTACTGAAACTGATGGATTCCAGGAATGTGGTGCAACCTCGCTCAAGGGCGCCTATGTCGGACATGCGCAAAAAGCGGTCAACAACCTGTTCCACGAAAATCGAGGCAAGGTCATTTTCATCGATGAAATCTATAGCCTCTACAACCCCGACGCCCATCAGGACGATTCGTTCTCGCGCGAAGTGATTGATACGCTCGTTCGCTGCTTGACTGCCGAAGAATATCAGAGTACGGTCGTCATTGTCGCAGGCTACAAAGATCGAGTCGACAAGTTCATGGAAGCAAACCCTGGTCTTGCAAGCCGCATCCCCGATGAAATTGAATTCCAAAACTACTCCGCCAACGACTGCTACAAAATTTTTGTCGCCGAAGCCCAAAAGCATCAGTACGAAGTTTTGGACGGATGTCAAGAAAAGCTGGAAGCTTACTTCCAAGCCGAAATCGACAAAAATCAGTCCAATTTCGGAAACGCCCGCGACGTGAAGGCAACCTTCGGACTTGTCGAGACTAACGTCATGAACAGAGTTTTTTCAGACTCTGAAATGTTGTCTTTGGCAAAAACAAAGCCAACAAGGGAACAGTTTACACAAATTATCCCAGAAGACATTCCCGCCGCTGCCCCAATCGCAAAAAAGAATGAGGATTAATTATGGAAAATACCTGCTTTAAAATCAAAGCCCTCGATAAACTTCAAGACAACATTACGTCTATCAAAAACGCAAACACGGACAATAGAATTTTAAAACGCGTCAGTGAAATCGAGAAAGCGGCTACAACATCGGACAATAAATTGAAAGCAAAAGGCGAAGACCTGTACGAAACTTATTCAAGCGCCCTTCAACTTAAAGAAAAGGGAGGGGATGTCGACAACATCATCTACACGTTCGTCATTGAAATTCTTGATGGTATTTTACAAAGCAGTCCTTCCGAACGATATTACTTAGAGAACAATGATGCGTTTTTGATGGAACTTTCTAAAGAAATCGATCTAAAAAGGGAAATCCCTGTTGATGAAACTCCTGAGTTGGAATGCTCCTGGAGTGAAAATCTATCAACAGAAGAAACTCTCGAATTCCTAGAACTCATGGATAAAGCCATCAAGGATCGCGACCAACTCATTAAGGAATACGGTGACATAATAGCTTTCTTAAACCGTCTCCTGACTGCGAAAGGGGAATTCGATAAAAGACGCCAAATCAAGGAAGACCTCCCACTCTTCACGTTCGTACGTACTTGTGCCAAGAAAAAAGATGACGAAATCGCAGCACAAATCATAGAAGAACTGAAGGCAGAATCCAACAGCGAAAATACTGCTAGCGATAATGCTTTTGCAGATTCCAATATTGAAGAACCTGTTCAGGAAAGTGTCCAGGAATTTGTCGATAGCCTAACTTCAGAAACTCCTGTCGAAAACACAGCCACCGAACCAACTGAAACCGCTACAGCTGATGCACCTGAAACTACAGAAGCACCAACAGAGGAACACGACTCCCCCGCTTCCGCAGCATTTACGGAATCTGAAGGCAACCGCGCCGATGTACTGTTCGTTCTAGATGCAAGTGGCAGCATGCGCCCATGCTTTGACCAACTCAGGACACATATCAAGCGCTTTGTAGAACCGTTCAAGACAGCAGGTTTCACATCTCTACGCCTTGGGCTTTTGGCATACAGCGCCAACAAGGACAGAACACACAACAGAATTGTGTACCGCAACATGTTCCTCTGTCCAAACCGTGCTAGCAATATGGCAACCCTCTATGGCGACCATGAAACCGCAAGCAAAATGTTCTTTACCAACACTTCGAGCATCGAAGGGAATGTAGACAAGTTCGTCCGCAGGCTGGACGAAATCAAATGCCTTGGCGACGAAGACACTCCATTTGCCATGGACTGTGCCGCTGATTTCCCATTCGAACCCATCAACACGACCCGAAGAGTCATTATCCTCTTTACAGATGAAAGAATTGACGATGGCGTATCTAAAATGAAATCGATCGGCGAGAACTATAGCACGCTTGACAAAATTATGGACAAAATTAGCAAGAAGCATATCTCCCTTTACTTCTACGGTCCATCGAGCCCCGCTACCGAGGTTCTCGAAGATTACCCGCGCGTTGTTTACCAAGATGTCATCGCTTATCAAGACAGGCATAGCCCCACAGAAACTTGGGACAGTCTGAACATCGGACGTGTTTTGGAAAGCCTTGGCAAGAGCATTTCGAGATCAGCCCTGTCCGCAACGGAAGAACCCGAGACAGAACGTGCCATCTACCATCAGGATACCTGGTCTGAGGATTCCTGGAATTAAGTTATTATTACAAAAAAGGATAAATCATGAGTGAAGAAAAAAGAGCCGACGTAGTATTCGTTGTGGACGCAAGCGACAGTATGAAACCCTGCTTCGACCAGTTGCGCAACAGCATCAAGAAATTTGTGGAACCGTTTAGAGAAGAAGGTTTTACATCGCTCCGTCTAGGACTCTTGGCATACAATGCAGGTCCAAGCAACGGCAAATGGGTTTACCGCAACACGTTCATCAACGGCGATGCTCCCGAAAACATGAACATCCTTTACGGTAACGATGAAGATGCGCAGGAATCACTGTTCACACGCTCTGGCGACGGTTTTGTCGATGTGGAAACATTCTGCAACCGCCTCGATTCCATCAAATGCTGCGCTGATGAAAATACACCGCTCGCTCTCGACTGCGCAAGCGACTTCCCGTTCGAACCGATTTGCACAACCAGAAGAATCATCATCGTATTTACCGACGAAAAGCTTGAAGATGGCGTTTTGAAACAAGAAGCCCTTGGCAATAACTGCTCGGAAATCGAAAAGGTAATGAACAAGATTACCAACCAGCGCCATGCATCTCTCTATTATTTCGGTCCACAGTGCGAAGGCGTTGAAGTAATGGAAGATTATCCCCGAGTTATCGTAACTAACGTCAAAGAATACAAGGAACGCGCCGAAGGTGAAGACATCTGGTCAAATATCGACTTCGAAAAAATCCTAGAAAGCATGGGTAAAAGTATTTCGCACTCGGTATTGGAAGTTGTAGACGAAGGTAATTTTGACAAAGCTGTTTACGGTCAAGACAAGTGGGACCTGGAAGCCTGGGGCAAGGACGAAGTCGGTGGAGTTATCGATATTACTGATGTGAAGGAAGGCGCCGTACTGGATGTCTCTGAACCACTAGAATGGGTAAATGCCCAAATGCTGTGGAAAACCCCTATCGACCTGGATATCCATGCTTTCTACAGATTAAAAAGTGGATACCATGGACATATCTTTTATAACAATAAAAGGGCTTACGGAATGGAACTGGATCACGATGCCGGTGTGGGAGACAAGCTCGATAGCCCTGAAGGCAACCAGGAAAATATTAAATGCAGCTCATTCAACAATATTGAACGCATGCTTATTGCAACTAAAATTTACCAAGAGCATGGTTGTTTTTCCGATTACAAAGGCGTCGTTAACGTAACTACAAGCAATCCGAGACAAAAAACAATCCAATGCAAAATGGAATCAAGAAAACGACTTGACTGGTGCGTTATCGCAATGATTGACAACAGTAACCCACAAAAGCCGCGAGTATTGCCCATCAACCAGGTTGTTGCAAATGAACCTAATGTAGATGATTCAGAATGGCTTTCAAAAAGAGCCTAAGCCAATAGCAATAAAAAGTTTTTAACGAGGAAAAAATGGCAGGTACAATTTTTTCTAAAGATGAAATTATCGAAGGCACGGACAATGGCGAACCTTACAAGTTCCAAGCCCTCAAAGATGGCGTTGAAGGCTCGGGTTCTATTTACGGTCCAGGAATTGACCTTCTCCATAATAACGAAAAGGTCTTCTTAAAAAAGTATGTGGATCCCGCTCCACGCTCACTCTGGTTCAACGCGTTCGTAGATTACCAGAAAAAAATCCAAAACAAGATTGAACAGTCCAGCAACGCCAAGCAATTGATTGCAGGCATCCACCGTTATTTTCAGGATAATCGTCGCCGTTTCTGGCAGACTATTGAATATGTTGAAAATAGCAAAGACATGAAGAAGTACCTAGAGTCTGACGACACTACTTGGGAACAGCGCATGATGTTTGCTAAGGTATTCATGTTTGCAATGAAGGTCTTGCACGAAGAACTGCGCCTCGTTCACGGAGACCTCAAACCCGCAAACTTGCTTTTGATTCCGCTGAATGGTGGAACTTACAGCGTCAAGCTCATTGACTTTGACCGTCCCATTCTCTTGGATGAAAGCGAAGTGCCTTGGAGTTCTGAAGGTTACATCGGTTCAGAAGGATACTTCTCTCCTGAACACAAAAAACGCCAACGCCCCACCGACAAGTCAGACGTGTTTACCTGCGGCTTGATTCTTTACGAATTACTAGCAAAGGAAGGTCATCCCTTCAACTACGCTACAGTATCGGCAGACTATAACGAAAATGCAGCCCCCATGCCACATCTGCTCGGCACGTTTGGCAACGAAGAAAGTGACAGACTCATTGAAGAAACTTTGCACCGCATGTTGGAGCCAAATCCTGACGACCGCCCAACAGCAAATGAGGTCTATCAAGTTTTTTTTAGAGCGGGCGGAAGCATCCGCCCTCAGACGCCAAAGGCAGCTCAAGATCATACAAGAGTCGCTCAACCAGCCTATTCAGCACCTGTTGCATCTGTTTCGGTGGTGACCAACCAGTCTCCAGTTGATGTCCAGGCGTTAAAAGGCGCTGCCGATGTCGTGTTCCTGTTAGATTCAACAGGTAGCATGACCCCTTGCATTACAGCATTAAAACAGCATATCCATTCGTTTATCGAAGCACTTGTCCATGGTGATGATGAACGGAATATTTCACCCGTCGAAGACTGGCGTGCACGCATAGTCGGTTTTAGAAATTTTGAAGACTGCAATAAGAGCGAGAAAAATGCAAAGCTGTACCGCAAATTTGGTGGCGGCGGCTGGCTCATTTCAAACCCGTTTACCCGTGACGAAAATGAACTGCATAGCCAACTCGACAAGCTCAAATCCTTCGGTGGCGGCAAAGCCCCGCAGGAATCTCTTCTCGACGCCTTAATGCTCGTGCTCAAATCAGGGTTTCTCCCCACAGGGCAACAAGACGCAGGCGAAGCCGATGGTGGCAGGGCATGGCGCACAAACGGTGTCGGTCGCATTGTCATCGTCTTTACCGACGCTGGCTACCACCCCACCATGAGCTACTGCGCCGAAAAGACGCTATTTGAAGAAGGCGCCCTTTACCCGCTTGACTTGAGAGGTGCAGGCTTGGACGAACTCCAACACGCCATCGAATCGGGATTCTTCAAAGTTTACGTCTTCGCTCCGAACATCAGCGATTACGATGAGCTAAGCGACCTTAGCAACGTTCTCATCATGCAAAGCGATGACGAAGACGAAGGTCTCGTCAAAATGATGAGCGATTCACAAATCGAACGCCTAATCGATGACATCGTCAAAGGCGTGAGCCGTTCTTCCAGTGACTTTAGGGAAATCCCGATTTAGGAGGTATCATGGGTTGGCACTGTCCAAAATGCAACTTTATGGTAGAAGATGGCGCATTCCAGTGCATGGCATGCGGCTACCACCAAGAAACACGATTGATCCTGACATCGGGTGTCGGGAATAAATGGCGTACATTAATCAGCGCCGAGATTACCCGCAGAACATACAAACGCCTGTACCCCGATACAGAACACCAGTATATCCCACGCAACGAAGGCGAGCACCCGTTTTCCGTCATCAAGGATGCCGAAAACAACTGGTTCTTGCAAGCCAACGGAAAAAGCCCCGTCGCCGTCACCCTTAACGGGAACCTCTGCGACCCTGCCAGGGAATACCTGCTAAACAACGGTGATTCGATTTCAATTGCATCACGAAGTGATTCATCGAGACAAGTTGCACCGCTGACAGTTTCGTTTATCTTAAAGGACGCTGTTTGACAATTATATAATTTAAGGAATTAAAGGTCGGTTGATATGAACAGAACAGAATTGAATGCCAAATGGGACGCCTATTGCCAAAACTTTGTCGGGCATGAGCCAGAAGGCTTTTCCCTAGAAAAAGTTGTCTTTGATGCCCAAAAGAAAGATTTCCCAAGCGAAACCTTGAAAAAGATTTCTATCGAAGACTGGATGGAATCGCTTTCTTTCCGCGGGGAATCCGCCATGTCGTTGCTTGGTCCTATGGAATGCAAGCGCGAAGAAATTCAGGAATACCTAAGCTTCTTGAAGCAAGGCAAAATCAAGATGGCATTCGATTACGAAGTCGGCAAAAGTGACCCGCTCCATGTCGTTCGTGAAAGCTCCAGCTTTGCTGGCAGGGAAATCTGGTTCATCGGCGACATTCACGGTGACCTTTTAGCATTCCAGTCCGCCATAGCGTTCATCAATTCTAATTCCAAAAGTAAACCGATATACGTCCTGCTTGGCGACATCTTCGACCGAAATGACTTCAGCTTGAACGTTGTCTTGGCAGTATTGCGCCTCTTAAAAAACAGCCCCGATTCCGTATTCATGATTGCAGGGAACCACGATGACGGCCTTTCGTGGGACGAAAACGGGAGAAAGTTCTCTTCTGTCATTACGCCGCAACAGTACACAGATTACCTGAACGCCATTGATGACGACCTCATCAGTTCCTTGATGGCAGAATTTATAAAGGTACTAAAAATCCTCCCGCTGGGACTCGTATTGCCGAACGGACTTTTAGCAACTCACGGTGGTGTCCCCTCGCGCCCCGACCGCAGCGTAAAAAACATTTGGGAAGGATTGAAGCCACAAGAAATCAAGAAACTTATTGTAGACAAGCGCTTGGAATTCCAGCGAAACCGCTTTATGGGCGAAGTCTCATCCGGGAGCAAGCTCGCCCCCGAATTCAGCTGGGTCGAAATTATCAACTTCAGCCATGCCGTAGAATCCGCTTACGGCGCACAAATCTCTGCATTGTTGCGCGGTCACGACCACTGCGACCTCTGTAGGCACGAATGGGCTAAATCCTCGTTCAAAGGCAACGAAAACTGCCGTGATTTTGAACGCGTCCAGAATGTCCTCACCATGACCACCATGACCTTGATGGACGACGGAGAAAAGCGAATATCCGGCTTTTTGAAGCGCGAAGTATCGTGCCCGTCTGTAGCCCATTACATTGATGGAACGCCATTGCCTAAAGTCTATACTCTAGAATTTTCTGCCGAAGAAGTGAAGAACTTCAGCAACAAAGTCCACCAGTATTTAGGCAAAGAATCTCTTGCGTATGTAGAAAGTCACTTAGAGCGCCTACAGGAAGACTTAGAGGAATGCGAAGAGGATAAAAAAGATAACGAAGAAAGACTCAACACCAAAAAGCCCCTTTGTGATGAACAGAAAAAAGCTGTCGAAAAAGCCAATTCACAAATGGCAACTTTAGAAAAAGAACTCAATAATATTATAATCGGAACAGAAAGAGCAAAAGCAGATATTGAAAGTCTAGAAGCAGAACAAAAAGCAACCGTCAACAACCGTAAAGCATTATTGGAAAAGATCAACGATAGTGAAAAGATTCTTAAAGAAAAGCAAAAAAACATTGATGAATGCAACAGAGCAATTGCAAAGTATAATGAAGAATTGAAAAATGCTGATAAAAAAGATGAATCCTTCTTCGAAAAACTAAAAAAAGCCAAAGAAAAGGTAATAGATTTCTTAGGATTGAGCGATCCTAACAAAAACTATACCCCAGACGAATTAAAGAATAAATTCAATAAAGTCGAAAGAGACACCTTCCAGCTGCAGTCAACATTAGAAGAAGACAACGAAAAGGCCGAAAAGTTGTCCAATCAACTGAAAACCATCGAACTCAAATTGAATGAAAAGAAAAACTTGTTAGCAATACTAAAAAAGCAAAAATCTGACAAAGAACCTGAACTGGAAAAAGCAAAGGATTCCGTCCGTAAAGAAACGCAAAAATACAACGAACAGCAAAACGAAATCAACCAGTACGAACGTAAAGTCAAGCTGGCCAAAGATGATATCGAAAGCATACAGCGCGATATAAAGCTTTGCAACACCCAAAAAGAACAATACACCCGCTGGATTTCTACGCAGAATTAAGGAGATGACGCCATGAGTGAAAATGAAGTGACTTTGAATCAAGATAGAGCGAAAACATCTCTAGAAAATGCAGAGATCTGCGTCAAGGAATATCTGGGAGAACGCGAACGTCCTGTTGTCTTTTATCAGTTTGATGACGCCGCATACTACTACCGCGAAAAGGCGATAAGTGCCGTCAAGAATGCCATCAATACAGCAGCTGAATGTGGCGATGAAATCTCCGAAGTTCAAGCCTATAAAAACCTTTTTGACGTTATCATTTGCAACCTAGAAACTTCAGAGAAAAAGAAACTTTTCAAGGACTGCTACGAGCCTCTAGTAAACATCTTGACAAATGATGTTGCAAAGGGTCTCCTGTATTACCAGCTAGGGCACAGTTCCGAAAAACTGGATATTCCATCCGAAAGCTTTTTCGAAAATGCCGTCAAGCTCAACAACAAGAACGTCCTTGACGAAGATGTATTCAAGACCAACCCGAAATTCATTTTCGACTGGCTTGAACTTTATTTGACCGATTCTGCGCAAAAAGACACTGCCGACGAATACGAAAAACTATTGACTGACATTGTCGAAAATACGGAAAGCGCAGGCGAATATTTCTACAAAATGGCAAATCTCTTGAAGGAAAAATCCCTCGCAGAGCGCGCCGATATCTACTATCGCTTATGCATTCCGCTAGGCTACAAGAACGCCGTCGAAGATTCGACCTTCTTTACTGAAAACTACGAAGATGAATTTATCGAATGGTTCAATAACCAGCTCGAAAAGCAGACCGACCTTGTTGCCATCAAAAACCAATGCTTTGTCAGTCTTTGGAAAGCCAATGAAAAGAACCTGTTCTCCCGCTCTAAAAAACTATGGGCAGAGAAAATCACCGATAAAGATTTTAAAACAGGTTGCAGAGAATACAGTATCTTTGCCGATGATGGTTTTGATTGGGCAGAAAACTGGCTCCTCGCTGAAATCGAAGACAAGAACGTACAAGGCGCCATTTCGGACAATGTCATTGAAAGATGGTTTAATACTGAACGCAAGGATGAACAACGCGACATCGCCTTGGGCATGTTGTTTGTAAATGGTCGCTGTGCCCATTTTAAAAATTCTCAAAAGTACTACATTTGCATTTCCAAATACTATTTGGAGAAAGGAGAATTCATGGCCGCCCTGGCCTCCTTTCTTTGCACCGGCAAAAATGAAATTAGCGTTGCTTTTGATTATTCTGATTTTGAGCCTGTCCTGCGTAGCGCTGTTAAAAGCCATTATGTAGAACTAATCCAGCAAAAGATTGACGAAAAAATACCGGGAGCCTCCAGGAATCCGCTGCCCATCAGCACCGATTCTTATGGCAAGTTCACGGAAAAGAAAATCAACGGCTTGACCTCTTTGAAGCAATACATCCAGACAAGCCGCCTTACCGAAAAACTTTTCCGCAGCTCCACAGAAAAGCCGAACTGCACTCGCTATTTCCTGTTGAACAAGATGGCTGTTCTTGCAAAAAATTCCGACGACATCGATTTCAGAGAACAAGAAAGCTCATTCAGGGAACAGGCAAAATTGGAACTCAAGGATGCCATCAGTGATTTTGACACCATGGCACTATGCGTATGGCTTGAAGAACATATCTATTCCGAAAAAGCCGACGACAAGGCTACGGTTACCGTCCTTTGCGACCTGATTCAGAAAATAGAACCGAAAAAGCTCACCGCACCCTATTTGCTGCTAGCCAACTATTGGGCATCCAAAAAAATCGACGATGACATTGTCCCGACAGTTCTATCGTGGATTCTAGATAATAGCAACGAATTGGACTGGTTTAAATCCACTACCGATTTAAAGGAACTTATTAAAAAGACTTTTGAAATATTATCTTTGAATAAGAAATGATTGAACCGATTGTGAATGGAGCTTTAAATGTTCTGTAATAACTGCCACCAGGACCTGAAGGATTTTGGAGAATTGATCGACAAAATCCAGAATTGCCCTCTTTGCGGAGGACAGTTAATCAAGACCCCGCCTAAAGTGGCACAAAAAGGCATTTCCGAACTGCTCAACATTTTGGTCAATAATGCAGGCGAAAAAATCTACCTGTACAATGACCTTTTAAAAAGCGAACTGGAGAAAATCGACTCTCCAGAATTTGAAAATGCCCGTGACAAATTGCTCCTGCTTACAATCAAGCATATCCCTTCAAGCATGTACAAAGTCAAGGATTTTTCCACTGGTGAAAAACAGGAAGTTCTAGAAACCTGTTCCACCCGACTGATGCAGGATTTGGGATTGCAATTTGAACCAAGTGCGGAAATGCTAAATATTTTGCAGGAACGCATTTGGCAAAAGAAGTTACCGCTTTCCCAAAATTCTGGCGATGGCATTTTCAAGGATCCTCGCGATGGGCGTGTCTACAAGACTGTAAAAATCGGTGATCAAGTCTGGATGAAGGAAGAACTGAAATATAAGTGCCCATTCCAAAACGAAGACGGCTTGATGTACTCTAAAAAAGCACTCCGGTACCTAAACGTGCCCGGTTGGCGCCTCCCAACAAAAGACGATGTCACAAAGTTGATGGCAATGGCAAAACAAACAGGTTACGGAGACACGTCAAGTACCTTGATGTCACTTAAAGGCTGGGAAAAATTCAGTGTAACCCCTATAGATAAATTCGGATTTGGAGCGCAACCCTTCAAAGGATGTAATTACGTCCGTTATTGGCAAAAAGACGGCAACGTTTTCCAGATTTCGATAGGCAGTCTCGGAATAGCAACTGCATTTGAGGCTTATGTGCGCTTGATTAAGGACGACAATGTTGAAGAAACATCAAAGTCCAAAACAGTAAAGAAAACAGCCGCAAAAAAAGCCGCTGCCTGCAAAAGATAACCTTTAAATCACAATTTGAAATTGGAGCTTTAAATGTTCTGTAACAACTGCCACCAAGACCTTCAACAATTCGGCACCTTGATTGAAAAATTTCAAAATTGCCCGCTATGCGGTGGGCAACTTATCAAGACCCCACCTAAACCGGAACAAAAAGGCATCTCCGAACTACTCGACATTCTGGTCAATAATGCAGGCGAAAAAATCTACCTGTACGACAACCTTTTAAAAGGCGAACTGGAAAAAATCAATTCTCCGGAATTCGAAAATGCCAGAGACAGGCTGTCGTTGCTTGTGACAAAGCACATTGCCTCGAGCATGTACAAAGTCAAGGATTTTTCCGATAACGAAAAACAGGAAGCTCTTGATGCTTGCTCCAAGCGACTCTTTTTAGATTTAGGATTGCAATTTGAACCAACCGCAGAATTGCTAAACCTATTGCAAGAACGCATTTGGCAGAAAAAATTCTCGCTCTCTCCAAATTTCTCAGACGGCGTTTTCAAAGATCCTCGCGATGGTCAAACCTACAAGACCGTAAAAATCGGTGACCAAGTCTGGATGAAGGAAGAACTGAAATACAAATGCCCTGGATTCGATAGTAAAACACAAACATATTCTAGCCAAGGACTTCAATATGTAGCAGTAAAAGGTTGGCGTATTCCAACAAAAGACGATTATCAGAACTTGATAAATTATGCCAAAAATTCCGGTTATGGGGATGCATCAAGTGTTCTGATGTCACGCACAGGATGGGAAAAATACAATATTACCCCAACAGACAATTTAGGTTTTGACGCAAAACCTTGCAAAGATGCAGATAATGTTAGTTATTGGTATCAGGGTAGTTACTGCATTGTAATACATGCAGGAGAGGTATCTCTAGATGCAGGTTATCCATATACAAGCAGAAATAACTACGTCCGTCTTATCAAGGAGTAAAAAATGATTGTCGATTTAAAAGATCTCGAAGACGAAATCAAGATGGTCAAGGGTCTCGCCAAAGATGCAGGCTCCGATGGTCGCGCTATGCTCCGCAGTGTCAAACAGGCAGAATCGCTACTCAATAAAGCCAAGCTCGCCGAAGCCAAAGGCGATTTCGAAAAAGAAGACGAACTGATCGAACAGATTCGTTCCCTTCTCTAAGCTAGTCATGTCGATTAACGATAAACTGGCGAATGCTGCTGCAAAACGCTCCCTGCAAGAACTCGTCTCCCGTTATGGGGAGGCGGCTTCTCTTGATTTATCCGCATACGATGGCAAATCAAGCTTGACAGGACAAGCCACAAGAAGTCTAAAAAGTATCGCAGAAAGTAGGCTCGGCAAAACCGCAGAAGAAGCAATCCGCAATATACACCAACAAGCGGGCTTCTCAGCAGAAGTCATCGAAACAACCACAATCAATAAACAGCGAATCATCGATGGCAAAAACACGCGCAGTTTCCGTTACGACGATCTTGGCAATACAAACGACCAGCTCATCGATGTTGTCGATGCTGAACAAATGTCAGATGGCACCTGGAAAGAAATTTCCGGGACAGGCTATCAGATGAAATTTCTCGGGAAAAACGGCAGCGAAACTTTTGATAAGCTCTGCAATTCAAAACACGACAAGTATTACGAAAGCGGTACGCCTGTTAAAATACCCAAGGATTTTTACGCTGATTTCTGCACTCAGGCAGACGCCAAAATAGATCAAGTCAAGCAGCAAATCAAGACATTAAAAGCAAACGGCGGCGATCCTTCTGTTATCGCCAAAAAACAAGAGCGCCTCAAAAAATACGAATCCATCCGCAAAAACACATACAGCAGCGAAACAACTAGCAACGACGCTATTCTCGCCCGCACAAGTCCAAAGCTCTATACCGCCAAAGCCGTACTTTCCACCGCAAACCAAGCCGGTCTGGAAGGTGCCAAATACGGGGCTGCTTACGGCGGAGGCATTGCTATCGCCTGCAATATAGGTGCTGTCTTAAAAGGCAAACCCATCGACGAAGCGATAAAGGATGTCGCTATACAATCGGCAAAATCTGCCGCACGTTCTTATGCTGTCGCTAGCGGAGCCACTGTCATTGATGCGGGTTTAAAACATTACAAAAACGAATTACCCAAGCTCCTGAAAAACGCCAAAGCACCCACAGAAATTGCAGGGTTCGTCATGGATTCTGCAGCGGCATTCTATAACTACTACAATGGCAGCATTTCCGGTGTCGATTGCATGAAGCAAATTGCCTGTAATGCATCGCAAGTATTAATAAACTTGACGCCTATAGGTCAAGCCGTCTTTATAGCACGAACCGTCTACACACTCGTCTCGATAAGTGTCTCTGTAATCAAGGAAGCCATAAACGCCCCACGAATTGCAAGAGAACGCCGCATCCAAATCGAACAGGAATGTGCAGAACAAATTAAAGCGCTAAAACAGTTCCGCGAAGAATACGAACAACAAGCCAAGACCTGGCTCAAGAAAACGACAGACACATTTGTCACTGCGTTCAATACAATGGACACTGCACTGCAAATCGGCGATGTCGATGCTTACATTTCTGGCGCCAATCAAATTACCCACGCCATGGGTGCCAAAACACAATTCGAAAACTGCGAACAGTTCAACCGTCTGATGAATTCAGATGAAGCCTTCGTCCTTTAAGAAGAGGAATCCAATATGCCAATACCTATACTTCTTGGAATTGCAGCAGCAGGTGCAGGTCTTTTGGGCACCAAAAAAGCTCACGATGCCAGCAAGACAAATACACGTGCCTCTAGCCTGAACCGACGCGCAGAATACTACATCAACAAAGCAAAAACCGGGCTCGAAGCCAAGAGAAGCGAATGCCAAAAGTCGCTAGAAACCCTTGGTTCCACCAAGCTCAATGTTTTAAACAATGGCATTTTACCGTTCGTTCATTCCTTCAAAAAAATCCACAATGTCGATTTGCGCAACAGCCCAGGTCTAGAAGAACTCTCCAAATTCCATATTACCAAGCAAGAACTTGCCGAAATGGAAAAAATGGGAACCCTTGCCGAAGGCATCAAAAATGGAGCTATTGGCGGTGTTGCAGCCGGTGCGCTAGTAGCTATCGGTGCTTATGGGGCCGCTACTACATTTGGAGTCGTCGCCGGTACTGGAACCGCGATTGGAACGCTTTCTGGAGTAGCTGCTACAAATGCAACATTGGCATTTCTCGGTGGAGGCTCCCTTGCCGCAGGTGGCTTTGGAATGGTCGGTGGAATGGCTGTCTTAGGTAGCGTAGCTATCGGTCCCGCCCTTGCCGTCATAGGGTTCGTCATGAATGCCAAAGCACAAGAGAACCTAGAAAAAGCAAGAGCAAACATCGCTGAAGCCGAAAAAGTTATCGAGCAATGCGACACTGCCTCAACATTATGCGACGCCATCAAGGATAGGTGCGAACTATTCAATAGTGCTCTGAACAAACTCATGAAACAACTCGAAGGCGCTGTGCGCACTGTAAATGACATCGTCAAACGCTATACAGAAAAATATGGCAACGCAGACTTCAACAACTTCTGCGATGCAGAAAAGAAGTCCATCACCGCCGCATGCTCCCTAGCCAAAACAGTCAAAAGCATCCTGGACACACCAATTCTAATGGAAAACGGTGCTCTCACTAAGGAATCTGAAAAAGTTCTTAAAAGTATTCCTCAAGAATCCTAGAAATTAATCTTAACAGCAAAACCATATTCATAACTCTTCCCCTGTGGAGGAGTTTTTTACTTTACCCACAATACACCTTCCCTGCTTTTTCAAACTCTTCCTTGAACCAGAGACGCAGTTCTCGCGGTTCAAGGATTTCTGCTTCAGCAAGGAACTGCGGGAAATAGATTTTTGCGAGTTTCTCGGAGCATTCGAAAGTGTAATCACCAGCACCACGGACTTCTGCACAATCCATTTTCGTGGGTGTCTTGCCGCAATCATTATCCATCGCAATGACTTTAGGGCGATTTGTGACGAGCTTGTTGTAGCGTTCGGCACCTTTCTCCGTAAAACGCACTTTGACATTTTGTCCGTAACAGAGGAACGGGTCAAAATGCTCGTGGTAAAGATCTGCCTGATGCGAGAGATCAAAATTTTCGCAATGGTACGCACTGCTTTCCAAGTCGGCAGCGACTCCCCTGATGTGGCAAAGTCGAAGCGAATAGAAACGATTTGGTATAGGCTTACTAGTATCACTACCGCACACAACAACATACGCACGGACTTGCGATGGCGAAAATGCCAAAAAGCAGGGCGAAACGTTTTTCACTTCACCACGATAATTCAGCGTCACATTAACGCGCTTTTCTATGGCATTTAATAGTTTATTCAAATCATCGTGAAAGATAAAGCACTCGCGTTTCCCTCGCGGGAGATTGACGTAACTTTCAAAATAGTATCGGCAAAGAGCTGCTACCTTGACGTTACGGGCAGTCCCCAAATTATTCGCATAATTTGCAAAACTTTCGCCAGTCTTGGAAAGTGAAAACTGGAGCGGTGGAATATTTTTGTACAAAGTATCATCCATCGCTAGCTGGGTGGCATCCGGCACGGAGAACTCTGCATAGCGAGCAAGAATGCGATTACACAAGTCGCCAATTCCCTTGAGCCCATAATCTTCGACATCGAGCTCCATCTGGCTACGCAATAAATGCGACGAAGCCACCTTAATTTTTTGAGAAACGCTAATCATACCTTAAAGATAATTTTAATAGCGCTACTTTTGTATGTCAACACGCAATATTTAAAAGTTCCATTTTTCTCGACCTGTGCCAAGGATTTTGCGTATTTTCAACCAATTTCCGCAATATTACGTTTTTTCAAAAGTTCCAACTTTCAGAACGCAAAAATATTGCCTATTTGAGCACATAGAAAAATCAGTTAAATTAATGGCAAAAGAGATAAAAACATCAAAATGGAGACCACTATGGCTACCACAACAAAAACCAACGACACCGAACTCGATATCGCCTTGAACGAACTCGAAACAGAAATAAAAGAACTAGAAGCAGCTGCTGAAGATATCGAAAAGACGGCTCAAGAAATTGACAAATACATGAACATGCTTGATGATCTTTTGGAATCTATCCCAGAAGAACAAAGTAACAACTAAGTTCTACTTTTTCTTCTTCCGGCCGTGAGCGACAAATGCTTCATATTAATGAAGCATGGTCGCGAGAGTGAGTGCCTCTTACACTTTCTATTTACTTTGGGCGCGAACGGCTTCAGGATCAGGTTTTGTATCTTCGAGCAAGCGGTCAGCCCATTCGTCCCAGAACTTGCAGCGTTCGCCTTCGAGCTTCATCTTCGCAAACTTCACCGGTTCCGTTTCAACGGCAAGCGTTACCACGGATTCCTTGTATGCCTGCGGGAGCCCTGCGACATGAGCCATACGCTTCTTGAGTTCCGCGACAGTCGCATCAAGAATATCGACTTCAAAACGGCGCTCAATGTAACGACGTGTAATAAACCCAAGCGACATGAAGTAATCGCCTTGATTGCCTTCGGCAAGATAATTCTTGTTGCGCAAATTCTTGAGAGCAAGTACTGCTTCTTCGTACGGCGGGAGCTGCGGAGCTTCACCACGCTTTGCAAATTTCTTGTGCAAGAACCAGCCAAGGAATACGAGCAATGCAACACCAAGTACAGCGAGCAATACATAAAGCCACTGCGGGAGTCTCGGGTCGCTCAGCGGATCTTCCACTTCGAGGATATCTGCTTCTTCGCCAGTCGTACGGTTAGAAACCTTGACTGCGACCGGGTCCGTATGCGTCTTGACCGTATCGGTCCCAACAACAGCATTCACTTCTTGCGGAGCAATTAAAAAGTCACCGCTCACAAATGTATTGAGCGTTGCAAGCCATGTGAACTTCGCCGTGCCTTTGGGCATGCCTTCGGTAATTTTTTCATTCTTCATTTCCTTGACTTCAAAGCTGCCAAGGTTACCGACAAAGCTCGGTAAATCGACAATCGCATTTTCAGGCGCCGTGACCTGGATTTCGTAATTGAACTTATCGCCGATAAAGACCTGTGCGTTATCGACATTCGCCTTGACCGTCAAGTCAAAAGCATTAGCAGAAACAACTAAAAGTAACGCAAGCGAAAAAAAGAATTTGAAACTTTTCAATGAAGTAAAACGAGACATCTTAAACCTCAAAAGGGAATATACAAAAAAATGAAATCTTAAACAAACCGCACACCGCCCTAGATCGCGGCACTCCTTCCTACCGTTTACCAATCACTTTCTTCAGCATTCTTTGGCTGCGCAATGCGACAGTCGGGTGTTCCCTGTAAATCGATGCAAAAAGCTTCGTGTACGGAATTTCGCATTCGGCAAGTTCCTGCATGGCAGCTTTTGCTTTCTGCTTACCCAATTCCTTAAACGCATACGCATCCGCTTCGAATTCCTGAGTCCAGCAATACCAATTGAAAAGATAACGGAACGGAATCGCTACCAAATGCAGCCACAAAATCGATTCGAAAAAGCTCACGTTCCAACGGGTGACCATCGCCGCCAAGAACCACACGGCAACCATCAAGAATGCGACTTTCATCAAGTTACGCAAAATCGAATGGTGCAAAACGCGATGGCCCTCTTCGTGCTTTTCCACGAACTGGCTTTTCTGCGGTTCCCTGCGGTTTTCCGGAAGCGGCACAATATCGTTTATTAGCGGAATCAATCGCAATACGGCAAAAACGCCACCACGCAACTGTGTCAACCTGCGTTCGCGAATTTCAATCGCAATACGCAACGCAATTTCAATACAAAGTAAAATATATAACAACATAACAGAAATATTTGCGCAGTTCAATCAATGCCTAAGCGATGATTTTCACAATAGCATTCAAGCGCTTGACCGATTCTTCAAAGCGGGACTTTTCCCACTCCACGAATCCCTTGTCCACCGGATGGGCGCTATCGTAATCGTCAAAAATCTTTCGACCGCGTTCGTTGTCGCGATCCAAGCCATGACTTACGCTATCAAACCATTCCTTGTCGAGCTGTCTGTAACGCTTGACCAATTCGTCCATTGTCTCTGGGAGCGTCACGACTCGTGCAAGTTCCTTGTTCGTTTCGCCAAGCAATTTACGCAATTCGCGTGGAGACTGCTTCGAGAGCGATTCGTCGCCTTCCACAAGCGTAAGCATCAAGTCGAGCACATAACGTTCCAGATATTCACCATACGTCTTGATGGCATTCTGTCTCACGCGCTCGCGCAAGAAGTTTTCACCAAGACCGTCAATATCAGATTTCGTATAAACATCCTTGACCTTACTCACCTGCAAGCGGTTGTACGCATCAAACACCAAGCGAGCTGTTTCAGGATTGTAAATCGAGTAGAACGTAGAAGGCACAATGCCCTTGCCGCGGATAGCATACTTGTACGCATTGCGGTCGAGCGCATACGTATTCTTCGAATAGTTCCAGCCCGGCACAATTTCGTTAAGGCGTGGAGCCACACCCACCAGCTGCGGGTCGCCCGCATGAATCAGCGAGAACGGGAACTTGAGTCGTTGCGGCAAAGTCGTGAGTCCGCTTGCAATCAAAGTAAACGGAGACTCGCGGAAATTCGACGGGAACTTGATGTTCACGCCAAGACCAAAGAACATACCCTGACCCGGCATCACTTCCTGGTCCGGCATGCGGCCCGTGTGGTTACTACCGACGTTTGCACCATAGCCCAAGTTGCCACAGCCTTCCGGCCAAAGTGCTGCAATCAAAAGCGAATGATGGTGCATCTGCGTCATCGGTCCCATGTAAGAACTGTTGACTTCGCCTTCTTCAATATGGCAGCACGGCGCAATGATAGATGACTTCACAATAGCCTTGCTCCCCACCTTGCAGCGGCTCATCAGCACGGAACTCTGGACCTCGGCGCCCGTGTGAACCTTAACGCCCATCTGCACATTCGTATTTTCGAGAATCACGGAATCGTAAACATGGCTCGATTCTTCAAGCGAACTCATGATGATGGAATTGCGAATCTTCGCGGCACCTTCGATGCGGGCATGCGCACCAATCCAGCTATTGCGGATAATGTTCGTATTCGAAACAACTGCGCCCTTCCCCACGATTCCAAACGGCAGCGCAAGTTCAGACCTGTACGTGCTGAGCATTTCAGCAAAAGAATCCTGGACGCTCTGTTCAGCCTTGTGGAACAGCTGCAAGTCAACAAGCTCCGTCGTGAGTTCCGGGAACACCAGCACCTCACGGCCACCCATCTCGTTACCCACGTTGATAGACGAACCGACCATGTAATTAATCTTGCCACTGCTGACGAGCGTGCCCACATTCTGCACAACCGCGCTACTGCGCACAAGCACATTGCTCAACGTCGAGACCTTGTAAATCAAGGCATTCTCGATAATGCAGTTATGCACCATGCAATCATAAATACCTGTAGCGACCGAAACATCGCCCGGCAAGAGGAGTGTGCCAAAAAACTTTGGGAGGCGCACATCGCCCATGAAACTCGAGCGGAAAATGCGGTTCGGGTCGAAGTCGGGCTCGACCAGCACTTTCGACCAGTCATCACAACTGTTCCCGTTTTTTTCCAAAATCTGGATTTCAAATGCCGTCATCGGACGGTACTTGCCAGTTGCGGACCTAATTACCTTAAAATTCTCGACCGAAGTAGCCAAAACACTGCTCTTCAGCGCTTTTTTCAATTTCAACAATCGCTGCATGGCTAAAAAATAGACTAAATTAGGGGCGATGATGAAGGACTACCTCTTCAACCTAATAAAAAAACATCAATATAATATCTCCATCTATACGGAAGATATTTTTGAGAGACGTTGTCAGGAAGAAATTATCCGCAGCGACGAGGACAACAGTTCCTTCGTGTATGTCGAATTCGACTTCGAAACCATAGACAATGTTCTCGGGAATGAGACCAACTCCCAGCAGTTCTGGAACATCTTCCTAGAAGCGCTTTCCAAGAACAAACGCGGAAACGACGTTCTCGGATTCCTCGAACACGAAAGCGGAATAGGGCTTCTGCTCCTCGATTCTAAAATTGATGGCTGGATGCGCCTTGCAGGTCGCTTTATTCGTACCGCAAACAAGCACAATTTTGAGATCATGAACCTCGTGCTTGAGAACAACGTAAAGCCAATCGTCTATCCGAGTTGCATTCAGGATATTCAGGCACAGCAAGCCGCAAAGCAGGAACAATGAAAGTTCTCGTCATAGGCTCCGTCTATCCAAGATTTCAAGAAGACGCCGAAGTCCCTTGGCTGCGCACTTCTATCGCGCACCTGAAAAAAGCGGGTGCCGAAATCCAGGTGCTCGCCCCTGCCTACAAAGGACTCAAGAGCCATGACATCGACGGAACGCACATAAACCGTTTCCGCTACGCATTTGCAAATTGGGAAATCCTCACGCATGAGGAAGGCGCCCCAAGCAAGATGGCATCCAAGCCGTGGTTGCAGCTGCTTGCCATTCCCTACATCATCAACGGATTTTTCCAATGCATCAGGATTTGCCGCAAGTGGCACCCTGACGTAATCCACGCACACTGGCCGTTCCCGCATGCTTACATTGCGCTCGGCGCCGCCAAGCTTTTTAAAATTCCGCTCGTGCTGAACTTTCACGGTGCAGAACTTCTGCTCATCCGCAAAAAGAAGTGGGTCAAGCCTCTCTTGAAATTTGCCATCGGACAGGCACAGGCAATCTTTGCAAACTCGAGTTTCACCGCCGGAAAAATCAAGGCTCTCCGCAACGTGGATGTCGAATGGAGTCCGTACGGAACCACACTTGAGACGAGAACGGACGAAGCCTTACAGACGAAAGAGGGGGAAAGTCTTCCCCTCGCTTCTGCTGCAAATGCAGCATCCGCTACCCCTTCTAGCGGGGACACCCCGCAACTCCCCGTGCCGCATCCAGTAAACGGCAAGTTCAAAATTCTCTTTGTCGGGCGACACATCGAACGCAAAGGAATCTGCTACCTCATCGAAGCTGCAAAATACTTGCCCAGAGACAAGTTTGAAATCCGCATCGTCGGTGTCGGTGACTTGACTGAACAGCTCAAGGCGCAAGCCGCCGCAGTAAAAGAAGGCGCCGAAATCATTTTCACAGGCAAGCTCTCGCCTGAAGATCTCGCAAACGAATACAGGACTGCAAACGTCTTCACGCTCCCGGCTATCGTCGATCACAAAGGCGACACCGAAGGACTCGGAGTCGTGCTCATCGAAGCTATGGAACTTGGACTGCCGATTGTCGCTAGCAATGTCGGTGGCATCCCAGATATCGTTGTCGACGGAGAATCCGGAATTCTCGTTCCTGAAAAAGACCCTGTCGCCCTTGCCGACGCCTTCAAGCGTCTCGAAGTAGACCCTACATTGATTCAAAAACTTCTCGCCGGCGCCCGCAAACGCATCGACGAATGCTTCACCTGGGACGGCATCATCGAACGCCAGATGGAAGTCTATAAACGTCTTCAGCAATAAACAAAAAAACCGCGAGTCTTCGCGGCATTCATTGTGGTGCATTTAACACCTAAAGCTTAATAATTACTGAACCTTAAATCCAGCTTTCTCGAAAACGAGCCTGTTGTCTGGATTCTTCATGGCTACATTCGTAATCCAGTCGAATTCAGCAATGCCACCCTGCAAACCGGCACGTGCACAAAGCTGATCACGAGCCACATTGTAAGCATTGAGAATCTGGATCTTTTCAAAATCCTTGGCATTGTCAATTTTCGCAGACCACATCACGCCAAGTTCCACAAGACCATTGCTTGCCTTTGCGTAGACAGTTGCCTTTTCAACAGTGATAAGGGATTTTGCAGGAGCCGTGAACGGAAGCACAGGAACAATCGGCTGCGACTGCGGCAACACGACCTGGCTTGAAGCTTTTGTTTCTGGCTTCTTGTCAGAGCAAGAAACAAAAAAAGAGGCGATAGCCAAAAGGGAAATTACTAGAATTTTTTTTGACATGCTCGCCTCTTTTTTTTGTAATAGCGGTTCAGGGATTTGAACCCCGGACCAATGGATTATGATTCCAGTGCTCTACCGCTGAGCTAAACCGCCATTGATTGCAAATTTAGTAAATCACTTTTAGAATTTCAAGGGGTATTTGAAAAATAAACCCTAGTTTCCATAAAATTTTCGCCCCATTCAATCACGCGCCATGCCGGTGCGGCAGAACTCAGACTAAATACCGAAATATTCGGGTTAATCTGCATCTGCGTCGACGGAGTTACATACACAGTCTTGTCTTCAAGCTGGACCGTCATTTCGCTGTGGTAATGTCCCACAAAAATATGCTTGAGATTCTTAATCTTCGAAAGCGTCGCCTGGACTTCCACGATATTCTTCATGGAATATCTTAAATCCATGAACTTGTGTCCACAAAGGCAAGGCGGATGATGGAGGAACAGCAAAACCTCGTCATCAATCTTTGACGTTTCCTGCTCAAGCCACGAAAGCTGTTCACTCGAAACTGTACCGTCCGCACTGTCCAAGAAGAAAATGGAACGGCCATCGATATCATAACGGTAATAGCACTTGCCGTTGTGAATTTTTCCGTTCAAGTCAAAATACTTCCCCATGATTTCAAGATTATCATGGTTTCCCGGAATGATGCAAACTGGAACTTTGCAGTCTTTTATAATATCAGCAATATAAGAATAGGCACCCGGCGTTGCGTTATCGGCTAAATCTCCGGAAATCACCAAAAGATCCAAATCTTTCATGGTTGGTGAATTATATGCCGTAAGGAAGTTCTTGCAGACATCAATATCTTGAACAAGGCTCGCACCATCACCAATGTGAGTATCAGATATCTGACCTATCTTAAGAACTTGTTTTTCCATACAACTACGTAGAATATAGCTTTTGAGACTAGAAAATGAAAACTTTACATGTTTTTTTGTGCTTTTTGTAATAAAGTCCATAGTTTTGTGAACTTTGTCACACAATCTTCAACATACTTTCGTGACCATTTAGTGAATTAACATTGAAAACTCAGGTTCAACATCTATCAACATTGAAAAAAGTGAATAGATTTTAAATTTTCAACATTAATCCACATTTTCTTTATTCTCGTAACTCGTTGATTATCATAGACTTAGAGTTTTGATTTGAAATTTCTATCCACTATTCACTATATTAAATACTAATTACTATATATAAATATATCTAGTATTATTTAATATAGGTGGTTGATTACTTTTCCTTCTTACTTGCAGGCGTTTCGTTCATGTCGCAATTGCCTTGTAAGATGGCACCTTCGTTGATGACGAGCTGTTCTGCTTTTACGTTTCCAATAATTTTTGCATTGTCTTCAAGGATGAGCTTGCTCTTGCAGTCTACATTTCCTTTTATATTACCAGCAAGAATAGCGGCGCCACATTTGACGTCGCCTTCAATACTTGCAAGTTTTTCGAGAATCAGTTCTCCTTCGACTAAAACCTTTCCCTTGACCTTACCCGCAATTCGTATATCTGTCTTTCCGATAATGTCGCCATTAACTTGGACATTTCTTCCAACTTGAGTAAATTCCTGTTCGTTTTTGCTCCCCATAATTTGCCTCTAGTATGTAAATATTGTTTCTGGATCTTGCGGTAAGTTGTTCTTGGTTACAGAGTAATGCAAGTGTGGACCACTCGTATTGCCGGTATCGCCTACGTAGCCAATGACATCGCCTTTTGTGACGTTCGCTCCTCTTCGGGTTCTGATACTCTTGAGGTGTGAATAAGACGATTTGTAACCGTTCTGGTGGTCGATGACAATAGTGTTTCCAAGGTCGCCACTATTACCTGCAAATGTGACCTTGCCACTTCCCGATGCAAAGACCGGGTTCCCTTTGCGGGCTGAAATATCAATTCCCAGGTGCTTGTTTTCGTACGAGAACTTCTTGCTGATGATGCCAACTGCCGGGATTACGTTCGGAATTCGTTCCAGGCGGATTTTTTCGTCAGTCGTAAGCCAGTTGTGGATACCTTCAAAATCGATTTGGTTTTTCGCAGAAGGCACATGCGCAAAGCGGTTGCGCTCAATGATGCTGTTGATTTTGTTGGAGTCGTTTTCGAGGAACGTCTCGAAGATATTCTGGATTCTATTTTCCATGATCCATAGCGAATCAAGTCTCGAGAAGAGCTCTTCATAGTTTGCGTTTTGCTTGATCAGCTGGGCGTTATGCACGCGCATCTTTTCATAGTTCGCAAGAGTCTTGTTGATTTTTGCGATATGGACAATGAACAAAATAAGAATGATAGCGACTAGGACAAGCCCGATATGGAACAACCAAAACTGCTTGCTCGATATGCGGTACTTCCTTGCACCGGTCGTGTTTTCCGGAATAATCTGGATAGTGTAATACTTACGACTCACGATTCTTTACCGTTAGCGGTTGTCCATTATTTCCTGAATTCTTGTCAGGTCATCCATGGAATAATAGTTGATGACGATGGTGCCCTTGGTCTGGTCCTTGGCGTTCGGGTTGAGTGCAACCTTTGTACCGAAGAATGTTTCGAGCCTGTTTTCGAAATTCTTGAGATCAGCGCTGAGTTCCGGCTTCGGTCTCGGTTCGCTACCGTGGACTTCCGGCATTTCATCTTCTTCGGGAGCGGCTGCGCCATTTTCAGGTTCGCCTTCTCTTGCCTCTCCTTCGTCTTTTGCCTGGGCGAACGGGTCTTCGCCGCGAGCAATAGCTTCGATCTGACGGACGTTCAAGCCTTCTTCGATGACGCGCTTTGCGAGAGCTTCCGGGTCTGCAATTTTTTCACTGCAGAGAGCACGGGCGGCACCGCCTGCGAGTTTGCCTTCCTGAATCCAGGCCTGCACTTGGTTCGGGAGCTTCAAAAGACGGAGTGCGTTCGTGATGGCGGAACGGGACTTGCCGACCGTCTTTGCTAAATCGTCGTGCGTGTAATTGTGGTTGTCAATCAACTGCTGGTAGGACTGTGCTACTTCGATCGGGTTCAAGTCCACGCGCTGGATGTTCTCGATGAGTGCCCATTCGCTCATGGTCTTGTCATCGAGATTGTCGTAAACCTGAGCCTTGATGGTTCTGCAGTTGGCAAGTTTCGATGCACGGGTACGGCGTTCACCGCTGATGATCTGGTAGCGGTCGCCCACCTTGCGGACAGCAATCGGCTGGATAAGGCCGTGCTTTTCGATAGTTTCAGCAAGTTCGACAAGTTCATCGTCGTCGAAGAACTTACGCGGCTGGAACGGGTTCGGGTCAATCAAGTCGATATTGATTTCGACGATTTTCTGATTGTCCGGATTTACATTTTCGTTTGTAGCGGTATTGTTGATAGCGTTATCGACAGAGTTGCCGAGAACATCGTGTGCCTTAAAAATTGCAGAGAGACCGCGACCAAGTGCTTGTTTACCCATAATAGTTTCTAGTTGTTAGTCAATGGTTATTAGTTAAAAGTTAGTAGTTGTTAGTTACTAGTCAATGGTTGTTAGTTACTAGTCAATGGTTGTTAGTTAAAAGTTATGCATCTATGTAGCTGTTAAAACTAATGACTAAAGACCAATGACTATTGACAGGGTCTACTTTTCCTTATTCAGTATTTCTTCGGCGAGCTTCATGTACGACTGCGAACCTGTGCTCTGCACATCGTAAAGGATGACCGGCTTGCCGTGGGACGGAGCTTCGGAGAGTTTCACGTTGCGCGGAATCATCGTCTGGAAAACGGTATCGCTTAAGTTTTCACGAACTTCTTCAGCGACCTGTTTCGAAAGGCTTAGACGGGAATCGTACATCGTGAGGAGGGCACCTTCGATTTTCAAGTTGGAGTTCAGATTCTTTTGGACTTCACGAATTGTCTTGAAAAGTTCAGTCATACCCTGCAATGCATAATATTCACACTGCACCGGAATGAGCACGCTCGTTGCGGCTGTCAGTGTATTAATTGTGAGCAAGTTCAGGCTCGGAGGAGCGTCGATGATAATGAAATCGAACTCCTGCTTGAGAACGTTCATCACGCGTTCGAGTCTGCGTTCGCGACTCATGACGTTGACAAGTTCAATTTCCATGACGGCAAGGTCAGGTCCAGAAGTGATGACCTTGAGGTATTCAAGCGACGTGTCCAAAATGGCAGGCTTGATATTTTCGAGCGTGAGATTGTCCGGATTACCAGCCATGTCCAGAATTTCGTGGATATCCATATCCTGGGATTCCATGAAACCAAGACCTTGAGAGGCATTACCCTGAGGGTCCATGTCTAAAAGAAGGGTCTTCTTTTCAAGGGCTGCAAAACTAGCGGCCAAGTTCACAGCCGTTGTAGTTTTACCGACGCCACCTTTTTGGTTGCATATGGCGATAATTTTACTCATTATTACCTCGGGTGACTAAAGCGTACACCTGTTCTTCTTCTGGAAGTTCATACTTCTGGATATGCACTTTCGGATCGTTTTCCAAATGGGCAATATTGTTGAAGCTCTTCAGCGTGACAAAAGTTCCGCCGTGCTTGAGACCTGCTTGGGCTCGTTCCCAGTCGTTTTCAAAAGTCGAGAGGGCGCGGCAGCTGATAAAGTCAAGGTCGGTCAGGCCGGAAGTTTCAAAGCGCTTGCCGACGACGGTCAAGTTATCCAAGTGGAGTTTTTCCTTGACCATCTGCATAAAGTTTACGCGCATGTGGCGTGGTTCGACTGCATAGAACTGCACGTTTGGCATGGCAATTGCAAGCGGGAAAACTGGGCAACCTGCACCAGCACCCATATCGGCCCAACGGAGTTTGTCACCTTGAGTGGAAATTTCCTTTCCTAAAAACACAAAGGGAACGAGAGAGTCGGCAATGTGCCTGCTTAAAAACTTTTCAGAATCCTTTGCCGAAATCAGGTTACCATATTCCTTGGTGTCCACTACCAGGTCTGCAAACTGGTAAAGCTTGTCGAGAGTCTCTTCGGACAGCTGCACACCATGTCCCGAAAGGAACTGGTTCAAAAGATCTTGCTGCGCTTTGTTAGTTTTGTAATTCAAATTTTTTTGACGTCATCCTGACCCGCAAGGGGAAGGATCCAGTTAAGTTTTGCTAGAACTTTTGCGTAGTGAAACAAAAATGTTCCACGTGAAACATGCGATAGCGAGTGTCGCAAAAATATGCTTGCATATTTTTATGACCGAGCATGAGCATGTAGGACACGAAGTGTCCAAACATTTCTGTTCCGAATTGAAATTTAGTATAACTTTTTTAGAAAACAATTCACAAACTCCCCTGCCCTATAAAAATCATAAAATATATGTTGATAACATTTTGATAAATGTTGAGAAACTGTTAAAGCGAGCGTCGCGAAAACAAGCTTGCTTGTTTTCATGACCGAGCTGCTAGTTTCGCGCTTGCGCAAATGTTGTTAAGGCGAGAGTTGCGGAAAGCATGCTTGCATGCTTTCCATAACCGAGCCGACCAACATGGCGCTTGCGCAAAAACTCAAATTTTTCTTATTGTCATTCCCGCCATCGAGCGGGAATTTCCCTTTTGTTGAAACTATAAGAGTTTGCTCCTTCGGAGCCAACTTGCTGCACCTCGGAAATGTCGGTAAACAAGTTTCCCGCCGCTTCCTCGGTTTGCGATTGTTTGGACACTTTGTGTCCTACCTCTTGGGGCTCAGTAATGCCCATACAAGTATGGGCGCTACATTCGCCCTGTAGAGGTTTCACGTGAAACACAGCCGAGGTCAGAAAGCGAAAAAATGCTTGTATTTTTTTATTTGCTGACCGATGGGTGTTGGACTATGGCTTTGCTATAGTCCAAACATAAAAAAAATCCTCCCTATTTAGGGAGGAGGTGAATCTATAAAAGTCTGAAGTATTATTGTTGTTTGCGACGGTGCATGAAGAAAGTCACGGTCTTATGATCTAGCCCGTCTTCGATATATGTTCTGGTCATCGTGAGCATTCCATTCTTAATCCCTACTTCGTAACGATTCCAGGCAACCCATTCTCCATCGTAGTAAATATCTTTCTGGTAACAGGTATTGCTGTCGTTCTCATCCATGACTATAATCTGGTTTTGATTAGGTCTAAATATAGTATCATTTTTCAAAACGTAAATGCTGGTGTATTTTCTCCCTTCATCGGTGTATGTGCTGGCTAGGGAATCTCCATCAAAGTAGATAATGGTGGTGTCGCTGATTCCATCTTTCGTTGAAATGAGTGTACTGATGTTGCCTTCGCGAATGAATTTGGTTTCTGTGGTGTTGATGGTGGTTTGGTATGTCCATTCGCCATCTCGGAGATTTGCCTCGTAGGTGCTGTCGAGATGAGTATCGGTCCAGTAGGCTTTATAAATATAGATGGAATTGCCTCTGTTATTTGCTGTACCCTTATCCCAATATGCGCTGTCTATAAATAAACCGTCTTCGCTGAAGAAAGAAAATTCTGCACTTTGGAGTTCGAGGATTGTTCGGATACAGTTGGTGTAAGATGGATCAGCTATATTTTGACCATTATTGGTAGTAATGTTATGAGCGGATGTACTGCTAGAATCGTCGCTACAGGCAATGAAAAGTGCTGCCGCTAAAAGAAGTATTTTAGATTTCATGACTCCCCCAAGAAAAATGTGGTAATGAATAAAATAGTTAAGTTGTGTGTAAATCTAATCAAATAGAAGGGGATATGCAAGTGTTTGGACCGTAACTTTATTGCAGTCTAACATGCTCGCCTATACAAGTATGGACGCTGCATTCGCCGTGTAAAGGTTTCACGTGAAACATGCGATAGTGAGAGTCGCAAAAATATGCTTGCATATTTTTATGACCGAGCATGAGCATGTAGGACTCGAAGAGTCCAAACACAATCAAGGATATCAAGCAAAAACATACTTGTATGTTTTTATTTGGTATCCGCAGAGTGTAGGACTATGATGAAATCATAGTCCAAACAATATATTAGTGAGATACGGTTTTTTCTCTTGTGTGAGGAAATCTTTCCATAGGTATCGGAAGCGTAATCATCTTTAAGAACCATCCGATGTTGTGTTGCTTGTTGGTAATTTCAAAAGATACACCTGCTGTTACCTGAGCTAAGAAAATTCCAAATTGTATCCCCACTTCTTCGATGAAACCGAATTCTTTGATTGAATAATGAGATTTGTTTTCTTTTTCCTCGGATCTGAGGAACCATTCTATAGCATGACTTTCGGTTATTGCAACTCCAGAGAGATTGTTTCCATATAATATGTACTTTGTTGTTCCGGATGCAAGCCACATGCCTCCCATTGCTATTTTCTGTAAAGTGCTTTCATTTGGGGCTGCCATTCCGAGAATGCCGAATCCTAAAAATGATACAGCGCTTCCGATTGATAAATCGTTGATTTTCTTTTCGCCTTCAGTCCTTTCGAACCTGCGGTCGAATCGTAAAAATGTATAGTCTGCAAGTAGCCTATCAATACCAAAAAGCTTGCTCCCCAAGTTTTGTGCGCTCATGCAAATTACATCCACTTCAATTCGTTTGGTGGATGTATATCCTATCCCTCCCAAGAATAATACATTGAAGGGGTTGTATTTGTTTTCGTAGATGTTGCTGAGTTCTACAGAAAAAGCAGAATCCTGCACTGGATCTTCCAATGCGGATATGTTTGCAAAAGCAAAAGATATGGATATAAGGAATATGAAAAGTATCTTTTTGATCATATAGTAATCTCTATTCTGTTGCCTTCGGGGTCGAGTACAACACTTTCGTAATACCCGTCGCCGGTAGTTCGAGGTTGACCTACAACGGGTACGCCTTCGGAAGACATTTGCTGAGTCAGGCGGTCCACTTCTTCTTTTGACCCGACGGAAAAGGAAAGATGGGTGAAGCCAAGATGTTCCACGTGAAACATCTCGACAGTCCCAACATTTCGTTCAACACATATGTCAGGGCGGTGCATGATTTCTAGGCGGGCACCGTCTTCAAAGGTGATGAAACGACTGGTAAATTGTTTTGTGGGATTGTGATAGAGTGGGTGGACTACCCCACCGAAGTATTTCCGGTAGAACTCACAAACCTTATCGATATCCCTGACCCAAATGGCAATATGTTCAATCTTCATAAAACCTCTATAAACAATATACCTAATTCAAATAAAAAAGACCCTCTAAACCGTGAACATGTTTGGACACCTCGTGTCCTACAGTCTCATACTCGGTCATGCCGGTGTGCGAGCACCCCGTCGCGACACTCGCTATCGACTGTTTCACGTGAAACATAGCCGAGGTTTCCAAGCAAAAATGTGCTTGCATATTTTATTTGGAAACCGAAGAGTGTAGGACTACGATGTAATCGTAGTCCTAACACATGAGCCGAGAGTCGCAGAATCTTATTATATATTAGTATATTTATCGCATGAAACTTTATCGATTCTTTCTCCCCTATTTAATAGTCTTTTTCATGGCGAGCGCATCCTTTGCCAATGAATCCCAAAAAATAGAAAATGCTGCAGTTAACTCGAACGGATCCGGCCTTGCACTGATTCCCTGGGATCTGTTTATTGGCGGAATGAATAGTTTTACCGTAGGTGCCGACTGGATATTTGGCAATTTCAATATTCTTTATGCTTCGACCTCCCAAGTAAATGAGGTCCCGAAACATTCGTGGGTGTGGACTCTCAGAACCCAGGCTCTTTGGGCGCCTACATTTGGTGCTTATTTGCAGCCCACGATACAGTATATGTTTTTTGGTGGGCCTTTGACAATGTTCAAGGTTTCGGTCGGGCCGGAAATCGGTTATAAAAGAAAAACCGGATTTGAATATGGTGGGTCTGCCCGCGTAGGTGCATTTATGGATTTATTGAATTTTGAAATGGGATATCTGGTAAATTCAAAACGCACCTATATGAACATCATTCTTAACCTGCCTTCGGGTCTCGGAATCTGGGTTTAAATAGAGGTCCTTATGATCGATATTGAAGTTATCCAGGGTAATATCACCAAGCTCAAAGTGGATGCCATTGTGAATGCGGCGAATTGTTCGCTGTTGGGTGGTGGCGGTGTTGATGGGGCAATCCATCATGCGGCAGGTCCGGAACTTTTGCAGGCGTGTATTCCCCTGAAAGGTTGTGAGACGGGGCAGGCTAAAATCACTCCCGGATTTAAGCTTCCGGCGAAGTTCGTAATCCATACTCCGGGTCCGGTTTATCAGGACGGTTTACATGGTGAACCTGAGCTTTTGGAATCTTGCTACAAGAATTGCCTCGCTCTTGCCGAAGAAAACAACTGCGAAACTGTCGCCTTCCCCGCAATCTCTACCGGCGTTTATGGCTACCCCTGGAAAGAGGCAACCGACATTGCCGTGAAAACGGTTCGCGAATATTCCGCAAGTAATGTCAAGAAGGTTATCTTCTGTTGCTTCAGCGCGCAAATGGAAAAAATCTACCAAGATGTATCGCAGCGTATTTAGTAGTGAAAAACCGTGCGTCAAAAGTGCGGTAAAAACAACACTTCGTCGGCAAATCCAAATATCCTCGCTTTAATACCCTATTCTTTTTGTATATTGTTTACTGTAATTTCATTAAGGAGTATATAATGGAAGAAGTCAAAAATTTTATCAAGGAATGTGGCGCCTATTTCCTCGCAACCGTCGATGGCGATGAACCGAAGGTACGTCCGTTTGGGACCATCGAAATTTTCGAAGGCAAACTCTACATCCAGACCGGCAAGTCCAAGAATGTTTCGAAGCAGATCCAGAAAAACGGCAAGGTTCAGCTTTGCGCTATGAACAAGACCTGCAATAAGTGGCTCCGTTTGAGCGGAACGCTCGTCCGTGATGACCGCCGTGAACCCAAGGTCCACATGCTTGAAGCCTACCCCGAACTCAAGCGCATGTATTCTCCGGATGACGAAAACACTGAAGTCCTCTACTTTAAGGATGCAACCGCCACATTCTGCAGCTTTACTGAACCGCCACGCACTGTGAAATTCTAGTTTCCTTGTCATCCCGGACTCTGTTCCGGGATTTTTTAGACGCCGAGTTCCCTGTGAGCTCGGCTTTTTGTTGCTCACATTATAAAATCCGAAAAAGGTTTTACCTGGACATGCGTCATGACCCTAAATTTTAATACAACGTATATTATATAGTTGATAAATCGACTCAATATTATTAACTATTGAGATTTTATTTTTAAAATTTCCCTTTAATCTGTTATAACTGTTTATAAATAATGAACAGGTTTTACTACATTAGTAGTGTTTCACGTGAAACGTAATCAATTTTTGTGGATAATATGTAAAAACGTTCGATAAATGAGTCTTCATTCTTTAAAAGTAATCACGTTATGTCAACAATTGCGTTTACCGATATATACCGAAAAAAGTACGTGAGTGTTCATTTATTTGGTTTACATATATTATATTTCATTGTGGAGGCTATATGCAGGACAATACGAAACGTGGCGAACGAGCTCTTTTTTGGATGAAGGCTATCTTTGGAATTTTCATCCTGTATTTCTTTTGGAGCACGCCTATTAATGCAATGTTGCCTGGTGCGAATGATAATACTGTGACTGCTTCAGTTTTGATTCGCATTGCCTTCGGAGCTGTGGTCAGTTTGGGAATGCTTTTTTCCTTGATTGCGTTTTTGGTCAGTTTTTTGTCGTGGCTGCATAGATCGATTGCAAACCTGCGAATTATTTCTGTGACGGATTTTTCTCCTATGGGCGCAGTCCTCCTTACCTGCATTCCGTTTGTCGGATTCATTTTGCATTTTTGGATTTTCAATGACATGGTAGAACGTCAGCAGGATTGCATGCAGGAACGTGGAATTTTTAAAGAACGTTTTCCGAGAAAATTTTTGATCGGATGGCTCCTGACTTCAATTGGATGTTTGGCGCTAATGTTTATGGGTTTCAGTAATCCTACCGGTGAAGAAATTCGTGGCTTGGCTGAAAACATTTTAACCGTCGTGAGCATTGGGCTGTACATCAAATGCTTCATGTTCTACATTGCGCAAGAACGTGAACTTTACAATGTCCACACAGAAACACTTTTCCGCAAGCGTGTTGATGAAATTATCCGCGAGCGCGAAATAGAACGTGCTGCCGATCAGCTCCGCGACAAACAGTAATTTTTTTTTGAAATCGCTGACCGTCATCCTGACCCTGTAAGGGGAAGGATCCAGTTATTTTTTTTAAGTCGTGACTTAACTAGATTGGACTAATTAACCAAAATACGTCGCGACGTACTTTTTCTGGAATTCCGGGTCTTCGTGCGCCCAGTGCTTTTCTTCCATCGCCTGGTATTGCCAGTTGAGCGCCTGCATAAATTTTTCCGGCTCGCAGAGATTCTTGAAAATCGCATCGAGATTGTCGACTGTTGCGCTTGAGCTGACCAGTTGTTCCTTAGGGATGTAGCTGTACGGAGAACTTGCGAAATCACTCCCGATGAAGACTGCACCGAGTGCTGCCGCTTCCTTGAGTTTCAAATCGCTCTTTGCACGGTTGAAATTGTTGGCGGCGAGTGGAGCCAAGAAAAAGTCTGGTTTGTAGCTTGCGACTGTCTGCGCAAACGGAAAAAAGCATGTGTACGGAATCTTTGTGTATTTTCCGTCGAGGTCCTTCAGAAAATCCGGCTCGCCAAAAATCTGGAAGTCAATGCTCCCGTCTTCAATGTGCTTACGGATCCAGGGGATCCATGCACCTTCGAGGTCGCCCGGAATTTCAGCGGTGAAATGCCCGAGACTGCCGGCATACATCACCTTCGGTTTTCCTGTGAAGGTGGACGTCCTCTGCGACATTCCGAACAGCGATTTGGAAATTCCATTCGGCATCACGACCGCGTTTACGCCAAGGTCGGACTTGATGCGGCTTGCGAGGTAGCGCGTCGAGCAGACCACCACGTCGAACAGTGGCAAGACCTGCTTGAGACTCGTGAGCATCATCTGGTCGTGATTCGGAATCTGTTTTGCGTACGAAGCGATCACCGGTGACAAATCCCACTGCAAGTCATCTAGGTCGGTTACGAGCTTGAACCCGCATTCCTTTTTGAGCTTTGCGTAGAACAAAGCAAGCTGTGCACGTCCTGGCGCCGTTGGCTTCTGCAAAATCACAGCCCGCGTCTGCTTGAGCGCGTCTTTGTTTGTGCAGACGATTTGGGTGACAGACGGCACGATCTGGAAATCGTTAGGTCCCATGAATTGGGTGCAGGGCAAAATGCAGCGAACCCAGTCGGATTGCGCCATATCATAAGGATGCACGATAACTTGCGTTCTATTCATAGTTGGAAAAGTAGTGTTTCTTACTTTATGTCAAACTGAACTTTTGGGGCTACGCTTGCGCCAGCGTCAGCAGAGAAGAGGGCTTTCGGGGAGGCGCCTGCGAAACCTGCGATAAGGTTTGTCGGGAACTGGCGAATGGTAGTGTTGTATGCCTGAACGGTTTCGTTGTAGCGCTTGCGTTCGACGGCGATGCGGTTTTCGGCGCCTTCGAGTTGCACGCGGAGTTCCTGGAAGCTCTTGTTGCTCTTGAGATCCGGGTAGTTTTCGGAGACTGCCATGAGGCGCTGGAGGGCTCCGCTCAAGCTGCCTTGCATTTCCTGAAAGCGCTTGAGGGCGGCTTCGTCGTTCATAAGGCTTTCGTCGAGTTTGACAGTTCCGCCCATGCGGCTGCGCATGTCCATGACTTCGGTGAGGGTGCTCTTTTCGAAGTTGGCTTCGCCCTGGACAGTGCTGACGAGATTCGGAATGAGGTCAAAGCGGCGCTGGTAGGTATTTTCGACTTGTGCCCATTGGGTCTTTACGCCTTCTTCGAGGGCGATGATGTTATTGTAGGTGCCGATACCCTTCCCTACGATGATGAGCAGGATGACGACGACAACTATAACGGCGATTAAAGCTTTTTTCATAAGATCTCCGGTTTTTGGCTAATATAAAAAACTATTCTACGACTAACGATTTATCGTAGATGTACTCGACTTCTTCGGGGGTGATGCCGCCGGGAACGAGGTCAAGTTTGGAGTGATTTGTTTTCATCGCGGCGACGAACTTGTCGCGCAATTCGCGAGTGACGGAGCATGTGCCGATGAGCTTGTGGAGCATTTCAGCAAATTCTTCAATACTTTGCAGACCCAAAAGCGAGAGGACTTTTTCAACATCATTCGGAACTTTTTTATGACAAATTTCGACATATGCGGCGAGGAAATATCCGACGGCGGGGCCGTGCGGCGTGCCTTTGCTGAGCGTGAGGTCATAGCTCATGCCGTGCGGTACGGCAGTGCTTGTCATGGCGATGGACATGCCTGCAATTGTAGAGGTGTACATCAGTTTTTCGTACATACTTGCATCGATGGGCGCGGCATTGTTCGCGGCTAGCGAGGCAATAAGCGCTTCTTTGCATTCTCCCCAGAGTTTGAGGCCGTATTCGGGACACATGCGGTTGAGCGTGTTCGAGTGAACGTTCAGGATGCTTTCGACCATGTGCGCGAGCGCATCGACGGCGGTGTTTACGATCAGTTGTTTTTTGGCAGAGGCGAGATATTTTCCGTCAACGAGCGCGAGTACCGGGAAAATTCGGTGCGGGATGCTCTTCTTTAAATTGATTTTATGATTTGTGATGATGGCGACCGGCGTTGCTTCGGAGCCTGTTCCGCAAGTGGTCGGGACGGCGACAACAGGTGCGTGGTTAAGCGGATGACTCGGCGCTTTGTGCAGTTCATCTGCGTTCACGTTTGGATTCACGAGGAGAATCGCCATAGCTTTGGCGGCATCGATAGCGGAACCTCCCCCAATGCCGATGATAAAATCAGCATTAAAATTTCGGGCGATTTGTGCACCCTTCCCCACGGTATCGGTTGATGGATTTTCTTCGACTTCATCAAAAATCTGGTAGGCGACTCCCCCATTGTTCAGGACTTCGGTCACGTCGTTTAGGGAGCCGTTAGCCTTAGCGGAGCTGTGTCCAGTGACAATGAGTGCGCGCTTCCCGATGGCAAGCATTTCTTTCGCGTGGTTCTTCACGCAGTCCTTTTCAACGTAAATGTCCGTAGGTACGTAAAATCGCATGGAGTCTCCTTACAGCATCAGCCATTCTTTGTTGAACCAGTGGTAAAGTCGACCTTGTTCATTGCGGTTCTTGATGAGCCACTGTGCAAATGTCGGGCGGTCAATCGGTTCGCAAATAGAGTAAATAAAGGCTTCCACGAGACCTTCGCGGATGAGTCCTTGGTAAAATCTCTGGATCGGGTCGTCAATTTCATCGGTAAAGGCGACGAGCTTGATTGTTTTTTCAAGAATGTGGATTAAAAATTCCATTTGCTGTGAAGAAGTGGAATCTTGATCATAGAGCTTGCGATTGCCGAGCGTATCCGTGACGAGCATGGTCTGGATGGCAAGCAAAAATTCGTTATTGACAGTAGAATCGCTACCGGTTTGCTTGATCGTCGGCTTGTACATTTCGACGGTACTGTCTTTCTTTATAACAAAATATTTAGTTCGGCCGTAAAGTCTTGAAAGGTTGTCGCGGATGATTTCGGCTTTTTTGCTGATGAACGTGGAGTACATGGTATACGCATAGAATTGAGGCCACTTGCCCATCTGACTCGACAAAAATCCGGTGTAATAGTAGCTGCCTTCATGCGTGCGGGAATTGTTGATGCTCCGTCTGACCCAAGCGTAGGCGCTGTCGGCGTTGTTCATACGCATATACGTGATGGTCGCGTTGTATGGAATGTTGAACGAGTTTGGTACTTTGGCGAATGCTTCGCGGTAGATGGCGATTGCAGAATCCGGCATGCCCTTGTCATCGTAGATGGTTCCGATCAGGCTGTAGAGATTTTCTTCGAGTCCCTCGCTTTTCAGCTTTGTAGCGGCTCTGGCGTAAGTGAGCGCTTTGTCCAAGTCGCGCTTGGCGTGGTACGTAAAAGCCATCTCGTATTTGACGAGAGCGCTCTTCGGGTCTTTTTTCTCGGCTTCCTTGTACTTGGCTAGAGCTTCGTCGTACTGCCCTTGTTCATGGAATTGTACACCTTGATCAACGAGCTTTTTGACGGCTTCGGCTTTGGAAGCTTTTGACGATGCCTTAGAGGTTGCATTTGGCGCAGCAAAAAGCGTGACGGCTAGAGCTAAAATGAGAGCGATGGATTTTTTCATGATAAGTTAGTTCTTGAGAAGGGCGCTATAGAAATTGCGGACATCTTCCCAGCGGTAGTACGGGGCGGCGGGGCATTGCGCATTTTTCGCATTGTCTTGAGCCTTGCATTCGATGGGCAGGGTCTGTTCAATTTCATTGTACAAAATTTTGACGAGGATGGGCTTGTTTTTTGCCTTGTAGAATACCATTTGCAGGTTTGCTGCCATCGGGATGATTCTAAAGTCGTTCCACTGTTCGTGCAATTTGGAGAGGTCCGAAACTTTGGCATTGGCAACGGGCAGCTGCATGAGTGCAGATAGCGGGAGGAGTGTGGCATCGTGGCCAAAGCGGAGCGTGGCGGCAATCGGCGCCTGTGCTGCGCGCGCATTTATCGATGTGTCCAAGGCGATCGCTTCGTCGGCTTCTTCCAAAATGTTCTGGAGCGTGGGCTTGGCGAAGTTAAGACCATCGGGGCGGTTGATGAGCGGGCTTGTGCCTTCAAGGCTGTACCACCAGGCGTTTTGCGCTTTCCAGCGTGCAATCTTTTCTTCAGTGGTAAACAGGTTTACAAAGGTGTCAGCGGGCACTTTGGCGGCTTGGGCGATTTCGTCGAGGAGCGGCTTGTCCATCCCCTGGAGCGATGTTGCAATTTCAAAGAAATGGTTGTAGAATCCGTTGGTGTCCACGTTATTTACAACATAATTGTAGTCGTTGAATAGCTTTTCTAGGAACTGTTGCGGATTGACGTTTTTCCAGAGTTTGTCACTTTCGTCTGTGTACGTCTTGACTTTGGAATAGTCGAGCTTGCCCCAGTCAAAGGCGCTGATGAACTTCATGTAGCTTTTGCCGGAGATGAGCTCGGAATGGATTTTCGGGTTCAGTGAACGGAGCTCCCCGATGAAGGCGGCCATGCTCACGATGCAGCGACCGCTCGTGCTTGCATATGACCTGACGAACGGCGTGATCTTTTTCCCGCCGATATTCCAGTCCTTGAAAACATCCCCAAAATTCTTGGACATGCGGTTTGCAATCCCTTCGTGCTGCTTGACGCCCACTTGCGTGAGGTCGCCTTTGCGGGGGGCCGCCTCGTCTACGAGGACTTTCGTATAGGCAAGTGTCTGTTTGCCGAGTTCGGTGAGCTTTTGGGCGGAATCTGCCTTGGTGAGAGTTTCAAAAAGGTATTTGTATTCTTCGTCGTTGTGGTGGTAGCGGCTGCCGTGGCGCCCGTAATGGCTGATATAGAATGGCTTGTAGCCGGCTGGTGCCTTCGTATATTTAATATTTACGGGTTCCGGGTACACTAAATAGCCACTTGAAGTGAATTCGGGATGTTTGGCGAGTTCATCATCGCTAGTCTGTGCGTTCACGGGTGCGGCAAGGAAAAATCCCGCAGCAAGTACAAAAATCCCTTTTGCAAAATCCAATTTTTTCATATTGCTAATATAATATTATTGATGTTTTGGTTTATTCATGTAATAATAAAAATGAGTATCAAGACTATAATTATTTAGTATTAAGTGGGA
>Ga0310695_10001442_pt1 | contig 56297 bp, 35 predicted proteins | sample RumenRJG_04DNA_FD_203882 | JGI IMG/M metagenome (GOLD analysis project Ga0310695, IMG submission 203882) | Bovine rumen microbial communities from Lethbridge, Alberta, Canada - RJG_04 (v2) (version 2) | ecosystem: Host-associated > Mammals > Digestive system > Stomach > Rumen | place: Canada...
TATTAGAAGAATGAACAAAAACATACATCAGTTCGGAATAAAACAAAAACAGGCATTCATCCGAAGAAAACAGATATGGATCGGGCCAGTGATCCTTTGCCCGACTTATTCAACACAGTCTTCCGTTAGCAACAATCTTTTAAAACAACAAGCCCATTCGAATTTTATCGGAGGGGAACGATGCACGAAGACAAACGTGAGGGTAAATCGGATACAGGATTCATGATCCTCGTACTCGTCACTATGGGGCTTTTGATTACTTCTGCCCTGTCTGTCCTGTTTTTGTGAGAAGGATAGGGGGTCGTGCCCCCTTGAATGGTTTCACTGGTTGAGAAGGACGTCCCAGCATTTCTGGAAGAGCATGTCCTTCTGCCTGACTGCGGTCTCCCTGTCGAACAGATCCTGCAGAGAGAGCGCCAGTTGAACGTCGGTGGATGCGGGGGAGGTCCCTCCGTAGGAGTCCCTTCTCTCGACGCAGGTCTTCACCGACATGGCGTTGAACACGTCCTCCTCGATGAGCGGGGAGTATCCCTTGAACTGCTCCAGGGTCAGGTCGTCGAGGACCAGGTGGTTGGCCTCGCAGTAACGTACCGCCTCTCCGACGATCCCGTGGGCCTCCCTGAAGGGAACGCCCTTGGTGACAAGGTAATCGGCCAGGTCGGTTGCGTTGATGAATCCCTTCCTGGTGGCCTCCAGCATGTTGCTGTCGTTGATCTTCATGGTGGCGACGACCTTCGCCATGATGTTAGCACAGTCCCTGACGGTCTCGAGGGAGTCCATCACGGGCTTCTTGTCCTCCTGCAGGTCCCTGTTGTAGGCGAGGGGCAGGCTCTTGGTGGTTACCAACATGGTCATGAGGGCGCCGATGACGCTTCCGGTCTTGCCCCTGGTCAGTTCGCAGATGTCGGGGTTCTTCTTCTGCGGCATGATGGAGGAACCGGTGGAGTAGCGGTCGTCCATGGTGACGAATCCGAACTCTTGCGAGTTCCACAGGACCAGCTCCTCGCAGAGGGAGGAGAGGCTGATGGCCACCATGGAGGCATCGAAGGCGAGCTCGGTGACGTAGTCCCTGGATCCGACGGTGTCCATGGAGTTCTCGGTGGGGTCCTTGAATCCGAGGAGGTCGGCGGTCATCTTCCTGTCGATGGGATAGGTGGTACCTGCGAGGGCCGCGGAGCCCAGGGGACACTTGTTCATCCTCTCGACGGCGTCCATGAAACGGTCCGCGTCGCGTCCCAGCCTGAACGCATGTGCCAGCATGTGCTGTGCGAGGGTGATGGGCTGAGCGTGCTGCATGTGGGTGAAGCCGGGCAGGACGGTCTCGCGGTGATCCTTGGCGACGTCCTGCAGGGAGGCGATGAGCCTGTCCACGGCGTCGACGGTGTTGAGCGCCGCGTCCCTGAGGTACATCTTGAAGTCGGTGGCCACCTGGTCGTTCCTGCTCCTGCCGGTGTGCAGTTTGCCTCCGGCGGGGCCGATGAGCTCGGTGAGCTTGACCTCGATGTTGGTGTGGATGTCCTCGAGGGAGTAGTCCATCTCGAAGGTACCGCCCTTGAGGGAGGCGGCGAGCTTGCGGAGTCCGCCGGTGATGGCGTCCGCATCCTCCTCGGGGATGATTTTGCGCGCCTTCAGCATGCGCACGTGGGCGAGGGAGCCCATGATGTCGTAGAATGCCATCCTGCCGTCGACGTCGAGGGAGGAGGTGAACCTGAGGGTACCCTCGTCCATGCCGCCCTCGAACCTTCCTGACCATAGCGCCTTTCCGGACATTTGAATCACTGTTTCTTTCCCTGGTGGGCCCTGGCTGCGGTCTGGTCAGGGAGTCCCCAGACGTAGATGAATCCCATGGCGGCCTTGTGGTCGAAGGTGTCCACGGTGTCCTTGGAGTAGGTGGCGAGTCCCACATCGTAGAGGGAGGTGGGGGACTTCCTTCCGACGACGGTGACGCTTCCCTTGAAGAGCTTCACGCGGACGGTACCGTTGACGTACTCCTGGGTCTTGTCGATGAAGGCGTTGAGGGGTTCCCTGAGTCCGCCGAACCACTGTCCGTCGTAGACCATCCTGGTGAACTTCTGCTCGATGCCCCTCTTGAAGTCGAGGACCTCTCTCTGGAGGGTCATGGCCTCGATGGCCTTATGGGCGGTGATGATGGTGATGGCCGCAGGGCACTCGTAGGTCTCGCGACTCTTGATTCCGACCAGCCTGTCCTCGACGTGGTCGATCCTTCCGACACCGTTCTCTCCGGCGATCTTGTTCAGCTTGTCGATGAGCTCGACGCCGTCCATCTTCTTTCCGTCGAGGGCGACGGGGATTCCCTTCTCGAACTCGATCTCCACGAAGGTGGGGGTGTTGGGGGCCTTCTCGGGGTCGACGGTGTGCACCCAGACTCCTGCCGGGGGCTCGTCCCAGGCGTTCTCGAGGGCACCGCACTCGCAGGATGCTCCCCAGAGGTTCTCGTCCCTGGAGAAGGGGCTGCTCTTCTTGGCCTTGATCTCGATGCCGTGCTCGGCGGCGTAGTCGATCTCGTCGTCCCTGGTGGCGATCCATTCCCTCTGGGGGGCGATGATTTTGAGGTCGGGGTCCTGGGCTTTGATACCGGCGTCGAAGCGGACCTGGTCGTTTCCCTTTCCGGTGCATCCGTGGGCGATGTACTTGGCACCCTCCTCGTGGGCGATCTTCACCAGGGTCTTGGCCATGAGGGGCCTGGCGATGGCGGTGGAGAGGGGGTAGATGTCCTGGTACATTCCGTTGGCCTTGACGAGGGGCCAGACGTACTCCTCGACGAACTCCTTCCTGACGTCGAAGAAGTCGGCGCGGATCGCTCCGTTCCTGTAGGCGCGGGCGACGATTTCCTCGCCGTCGGCCTCGGGCTGTCCGACGTCGACGGAGATGGCGACGACATCGACGTCGTAGTTCTCCTGGAGCCAGTGGATGTCCACCGAGGTGTCGAGTCCTCCGGAGTAAGCGAGAACGACCTTGTCGCGCTTTCCGTCGGTTTTTGCGGATGCAGATTTGTTTGCCATGGACTACCCCAGTGAGACCAGACTAATAAACTATCGCGTGGGCAGGCGAGGGCGCGCGCGACCCCAGCTGATGCGTTCCCGACACTTCGGAGGATTGTCCGAGCGGACTTCGTGCAGGTGCCGTTATTTCATATGTGCCAGCAATTATTATTCGGCCCTGTCCGAATACCTGCCTGAGAAGCAAAAAATACTTGTTTTCCCGATTGGATTAAATACCCCACCGTTTTTCAGCCTAAAAAATTAAACGCGCTTTACCTATTCTAATAATACTTGTCTACGTTTTGTCGTCACACCCTTTTTTATAATACAATACGTGGCGACTTAGGTGTCCAACAAAGCGAAACCTTCGAAATTCGGCAGAAGGTATGAAACCTTCCTCAGCGAAGCGTCCAATGAGGAGATCGTTTCGATTTCTAAAGAACTCGCCGAGGAGATGAATGCGCAGATCAAATCGACCACCGTCACGGCCCTGACTCTGTTAGGTATCTCGATGGGTGCCCTGATCCTCTCTATCTCCCTGGTGACAGACCTTGCCGCCAGCATCGCCAGCAGCATCAAGAACATGATCTTCCTGATGCGTATGATCTCGATCGCCTTCATGTGCATCACCGCACTGATCGCGTTCCTGGTGATCCAGAAGGTCAACAAGGCTTCGTCGTTTTCGCCTTTGATGTGGAGGCACATCCGCGAGACTGCCTCCGACGAGACAGCGTACGAACAGATGGACGCAGTTCGTTCGCTGGATTTCTTCGTATCCTCTGCCAAGAACCTGAACGTCACGGCAGCACTGACGCTTGTGCTGTCCGGAATATTCCTCGGATTCAGCTACATCTACCAGATGATGGCCGCATCCGGATACCTGTGAGGCGACCATGAGATCAGTGAAAGTTTGTCTCGCATGCATCGTGTCGGTGCTGGCCCTTCTTTCGGTGGTGGCCGTCCTTCCCGACGGCTCCGATGCCGCCCCCTCTGTCAGCGGACAGTCCATACTGTCCTACACCGAGGGTTCCGAGAACTACCTTTACCTGGCGTACGTCGAGGATACCCTCCCTGAGAAGGTGGATGCATCTAAGTATGTGCGCCATGACGGCTTTTGGTATAACGTCGACGGGTCTTCCTCTGGCAACGGTACCTATCTGACCTACGGGGAGCTTGCACCCGAGATGTCCCTCTCGGAGATGAAAGCCGACCTGACCGCCAGGTACGGATCCACCTTCACAGTCGTGCAGGTCTCCATGGCTGTCGCCTCCGACTGCAATGTGGAGTATAACATCGTCAAGGACGATGCCACTTACGTACCCACATCCTTCGTGGCCAAAGCGGAGGTCGAGGGATTCGAGGTTCAATCCTTCAAGTACGTCAAGACCTATGTGCTCGGGACTGACTTCACACCTGCCGACTATATCGGCCTATACACACTTAACGTTAAGTGCAATGGATCCTCCCTCGAGCCCGTCAGCACTCAGAACGGATTCCAGACCGTGACTGTAACAGGATATGTGAAGGACCTCTCTGAGCGGCCCATTGCCGATGCAATAGTCTACTACAACAAGAGCGACAATGTGGAGTCCCGTACCTCCACCGATGCTACCGGCAAGTACACGATTGTAATAAGCAAGGGCGATTTGGTAAAGGTCACCTCCGTCTACAAGAGTAGTTACAGCTTCATTTTCGATCCGATCACCACTGGCAATATACTATCAGACACAGCTCTCCCCGACATACACTCGAAGGAAAGGAGCGTGCAGGTCCATGTCACCGACCAGACTGGCACCTACCCTGTAGCGGACGTTCGTGTCACTGCAGAGTGGCATGTACAGTCCATCGATCCCTTAACGGGCAAGTACGTTCTCGAGAAGATCACCGGTGGTTACGCGTACACCGACGAGGTAGGGAACGCACTAATCATTTGCAGGGACCCCGCCGTGGACACATATGCACTGCTCATCTACGCTAGCACGCAGACCAATGGTTTTGCCTTTGACCTTGACGGCGATCAGACTTCACCTTCCGATACGGAGTTCAACTTCCTGAGGAAGGACCAGTCCGGCTCCTTCTTGACCGCTGACGGTAACGATTACGCCAACCTCGCAGACTACTCCGCCGTGACCAATCTTAAGGCGGAGGAATCCTGCATAGTGGTCACCGTGAGGGGACTGCAGGAGGGCCTGGAGGGAGGCGCACCCATCCCAGAGATTACTATCGGAGCTGATTGGTATTACCAGGTCCATACTGGAGGTGCATACACCTACTCGAAGGACCCTACCCCCGACTTCCACAACATGGTAAGGGGAAGTGCCTTCGCCGTTGCACCCTCCGGAGCCGACGGAAAGGTCCTGGTGGCATACACCCTGCCCACCTGGGATACCGATTCTGCTCTCACTGCATACCTTTACATCTATACAGTCACCACCACGTCGGTGTTCGCGTTTAGTGTACCTGGACTCACGGCTGGAGGTACCACTTCCTTCCCTGACGTGGTCGCCGCTTACGGCGGAGCTGTCGCCTTGCCCTCCGGAAGCGTGGCGGCCACAGAAATTCTTTCAGATGATGTCACATTCACTGTGTCTGGAGAAATATCCGGAACCCTGCCCCCGAGTGCGAAGGATGTGGTCATAGCATACAGCCTGTACAAGAATGTGGAGAGTCTTTACAGCGGCAACGCCACCCTTGACATGTCGAGTTCGCCGGCCACCTTCTCCTACACCGTGAAGAAGGGCCTGTTCTCCAGGATTGACCTGGCTGTCATCACCGGATACGTGTTCGCCGAGCCCTCCAGGACCATGCCCACTGCCACCGGTGACCAGGCATTCTCCACCGAGTGCTCCGCAGTCTCCTACACCCCCGTGGCCAGGGCGGCACCCGTCCTGCTGGAGACCTACACCGTGAACGGACTGACCGCCGGCACCGCCGTGCAGTTCAAGTGCGACATCTCCGGAACCGTCCACACCTTCGAGAAGACCGCCACCGGCACCTCGCTCACCTTCCCCCTGAACGGGGTCGCAGGAGCCAAGATCGTGTCGGTATCCGTTTCCGGCGAGGGACTGTACGTCCCCGCCTTCACCGGCACCACCGTCACCGTGGCCGCCATGACCACCCTGACCGTGGTGTGCTTCTCCGAGGACGGCGCCACCGAGCCCACCACCGAGAACGTCGTCAAGGAGGCCTCCGTCAGGGCCATCGTGGACGGCAAGGCCTACACCGCGACCACCTCGAGCGCCGGCACGGCGACCCTGAGCGTACCCTCCGGATACCCGGTGGAGTACAAGTTCGTCTCCGGCACCCAGGAGTACACGGTCACGGCGACCGCCATGGCCTCCGGACCTTTCGCCGGCATGAACGCCATCAATCTGACCGAAGTGGTCACGCCCGACGTGTCCACCGTCATCCACCTGATCGAGCGCCACGTCTCGTATTCCAGCCTTTACAACACTTCGCCCGCACAGGCTACAGTACTGAGCAGCCAGACCACCGAGCGTGAGACCGGCACCGCCGTGAAGTACACCGCTCCGAACCTGGACGGCTTCAAGTTCAGCGGATGGTTCCTCGGGGCCGAGTGCCTCTCGGAATCAGCCACCGTGACCATCGACATCAAGGAGAGTCTCGACGGACAGACCCTGTCCGCCGTGTACAGTCCCGTGCCTGCGACCGTCCCCGACAAGGGGGTGGACCCTATGGTGCTGATGATCGGCCTCGTGGCCATCATGATCGCCATCATGTGCTTCGCATACGTCCTCCTCAACAACAGGGGGTACTGAAACACCTTACCTAAGAACCAGAAAAGGGAGTTAAAATGGTTAAAATAATCGGATCTGCAAAAATCGACGACTACCGCAAGGTGGTCCTCGAAGAGGGAGTCATGAAGTCCCTCAACGTCAAACCGGGAGACAGTCTGCTCTTCTTCAAGAAGGAGCACGACAGCACCCTGTCCGTCTACAAGGCGGAGGGCGCCCGTGTCACCAGCGAATGCGACAGCCCCGCCACCAGGCACCTGAAGGAGGCCCCCAAGAAGCTGAGGTTCTTCGCCTTCGGACTGGGAGCGATGCTCATCCTCATGCTGTTCGCCGTCCTCATGAACCTCAACCACCTCGACACCGTCGCGCTCGTCGTGTTCATAGTGTTCTGGGTGCTCGGCCTCTTCGGCGACATCATGATCATCAGGGACCTCGACAAGATCGACGAACCCTACGAGACCCAGACGCTCGTGACCGTGGGCGGCCCCTACACCAACAACAGGATGACCGGACTCTCCAAGCTCAACGATGACGGATACGCCGTGTCCGGAGAGCTCTACGTCAACAGCCTCTTCGGCGCCAACCCCAAGGAGATCAACGTCGAGATGGAGTACGTCAGCGGCAACAAGGAGGTCATCCTAACCAAGTGCACCAAATCCGTCCCCGGATACAGCGTCTACAAGATGCGCTTCAGGGACGAGGGACTCGAGCCCGGAAGGCTCATCGTTACCTGCGTATTCGGCTACATCGGCAAGTCCATCACTGTGGTGTCCGAGTTCAACGTCAACGTCACCGATGGGAAGAACTCCAAGGCCATCACCATCACCGAGGGCGGCGTCAGGGCCGACATGCAGTTCGACGAGAACCTCAACAACACCGACTTCGACGAGGCCCTATTCGATCCCAGCGAGGACGACGAGACCCTGTGAAGTGATCCGCCATGGAGAAGATCTCCAACAACCTGCTGCTGTACGGTCCGCCGGGTACCGGTAAGACCTACAACGTGGTCAACTACGCGGTGGCCATCATCGAGAACCGTCCCCTGGAGGACGTGATAGCCGACGGCTACGGCGGCAACCTCGAGAAGTACGACAAGTACACCAAGATGGGAAGGATAGCCTTCATGACCTTCCACCAGTCGCTGAGCTACGACGACTTCATCGAGGGTATCAGGCCCGAGGTCACGGAGGACGGGGAGCTTATCTACACACCTACTCCCGGTGCGTTCTACAAGTTCTGCGTCTCGTCCGAGAACCCGCAGAAGACCGACTCCCCCACCGACGTGGGCAACTGCGTGTTCATCATCGATGAGATCAACCGTGGTAATATCTCCCGTATCTTCGGAGAGCTCATCACCCTTCTGGAGAGCTCCAGGAGGAAGGGCATGGACGAGTGTCTGGAGGTATTCCTGGCACAGATGAAGGTGAAGTTCTCGGTACCCGCCAACGTGTACGTGCTGGGAACCATGAACACTGCCGACAAGTCGCTTACCGCCCTCGATGCCGCTCTGAGGCGTAGGTTCGAGTTCGTCGAGATGATGCCCGACCCCGACGTCCTGAAGGGAAGGAGGATCATGGAGGTCGATCTCTCCAAGCTCCTCGCCACCATCAACAACAGGATCGAGCTGCTCTATGACAGGGAGCACATGCTGGGACACGCGTACTTCATCCCCGTCAAGACCATCGACGACCTGGCGCAGTGCATGATCAACAAGATTATCCCCCAGCTGCAGGACTACTTCTTCGACGACTACGAGAAGATGTGCTGGGTCCTGGGCAAGGCCGCCGACCCCAGGCAGTGCAAGTTCATCAAGCTCAGGAAGAGGAACAGGTTCCAGATGAACTTCAACCTCCCCGATGTGTACGACATCGAGACGGACTACAACGTCTTCCTGAACCCCCAGAATTACATAGACATCTACAAGGGGGCTGACTGAAACGGACGCCATCACCCTAACCGAGGAGATCCCGGTCATCCTGCCGGAGGTCGAATGCAAGCAGATAGAGGCTATGCAGGAGCTCTCGGAGGGTGAGACGTTCTTCCGTCTGGCACAGTCGCCCCGCGGCACATCGTTCGCCGCCGACGGCTGCATCGGGCAGATCAATTTCAGGGACGGGCAGGTCCTCAACATCGTCCCGGACATTCCCAACCTCAAATGGCAGGGTGACTCCGGCAAGCTGCTCATCGAACTCATGTACTCGGTCTTCGGAATGGAGACCAAGAGGGAGTCCTACGCGAACCTCTTCGAGTTCTGCGTCAAGGTCTTCCTGGACACGGTCAACCGCCTCATCATGAGGGGACTGAGGTCCAAATACCACAGCGTCGAAGGCAACGAGAAGGCCTTCAAGGGCAGGATCATGTTCAACGAGCACATCCGCCAGAACTTCATCCACAAGGAGAGGATCTACGTCGAGTACGAGACCTACTCCCAGGACCGTCCCGAGAACCGCCTGATCAAGAGCACGTTGGAGGCACTGATCAGGAGGACCGCGGACGGGCGCAACAAGAAGGGACTCAAGACGCTGGTCGCCGAGATGGAGGAGATCCCCGCCTCGGACGACATCGACCGCGATTTCGGAAGGTGCGTCATGGACCGCAACATGGTGGACTACGAGGGTCCCATGATGTGGTGCAACATCTTCCTCAAGGGCATGGGTCTGGGAGGCTCTTCCAGCGGAATCATGCCCTATGCATTGCTGATCAAGACCGACGTGCTCTTCGGAGCGTACGTCGCCAGGAAGTCATCCGCCACCCGCACGGACGGATCGTTCCTCATCAAGTACAGTGCGGACATCAGGACTGATACGGGCACCGGAGCGGTATCGGTCATCGTCATAGACATCGATTGGAACTTCTACAACAGGGAGAAGGACGTCACCGAGAGGGACGCCGAGAGGATGTTCATGAGCGCTCCGGGTTACAGGGTAATCCCCCGCGCTATCAACGGGGACAGGCTCCGCGCCATGGCGGGGAGCTACCTCGCAGACGCAATGGTCTGAAAGAAAACAAGAGAGAGTGAGATATGATGGATGTGTGGAAAAACAAGCGTATGAGGACCACCTATGGTCTCGTATTGCTGACAGCAGTGATGCTGTTGGGAGTCGCGGGACTGTTCGTTGCGTCCGATTCATCAGATGCTGCCGTATCGAATACGATAAAGGCTGATGGTGGAGCAGATATCGGTACTTGGTCGTATGATTCTAATGTTCTGACCTTAACAGCGACTGACACTACAAAAATGCCTGATACATTTTCAAGTGTTACTGGTGTGGATTTTTCTGCCTGTACCACTGTCAATGTTGTGGGATTCAGTGCTGCTTATCATTCAAAATTACAGACAATGGTTGATGCAATTCTCGAACCCGATATCCCCATAAATTACGGACAGGATGTAATTTCAGTTAATGGAAAGATCGGAACATGGTCAATGAACGGGCAAACACTCACTCTCGAGCCTGTGGCTAACACCAATGACATTTGCACAGAACTCGTTGGAATGAACAACTGGGCAAACGTGGAGACCATCCTAATCCACGCAACTGAGAAGAGTACCAAGGCTTTCAAGGCAGATCAGACCACCTTCTTAAGAGGAATGGCGACCAATGCAACCGTTATCAAATACACTGGAGAACTTCCCAACTGGCAGAGTACTAACGGAAACATTTGGTATTACGACTGCGGTAATACTCTCTATCTTGACTCCAGCAATGGATCCGATCTTTACGCTTATAGCAACAATTCCACTACAATCTTCAACGGTTACTATTTTGTTGATTCAATCACCGACATCAATATCAGTTATTTCACTGGAAAGGGAGGATATCTCTTCAAGGACTTCACTAATGCTGTCCGCATAAGTTCCAATTCCATCCAGACCATCGATAAGACGATGCTTTATAACAGCGGCAGCAGTGCTGTTTCGACAATTCAGGAGATTCATTTCACAGCAGTGACGTCACTTGCTGCTAACCTCTTCGAGAGTTTTACCAACCTTGTCGTTGCGGATCTGCCCGGTGTCAACTCTGTGGGAAGCAAGACATTCTGGAAGTGCTCCAGTCTTACAACTGTGAACTTGAGCAACTCCCTATCCACGATTGGTGAAACAGCCTTCGAGAACTGTACAGCTCTAACGACTATCAACACTCTGGGAAGCATCACGGTCCTTAACAACTATACTTTCAAGAATTGTACCTCGCTTGAGTCCATCACTCTCCCGTCAACCCTGACAAAGATAAACTATCAGGTGTTCTACAACTCAGGAATAACCTCTATAACTATTCCTGACAATTGTACTACCATCGAATCCTCGTATAGCAACATGGGCGTCTTCGAGAACTGCGTCAATCTTCATTCAGTCGTTCTGGGAAGCGGACTGCAGACTATCGGAAGCAGAGCATTCTTAGGTTCCGGTGTCAGCGGTACCATTTATTTCCCCAAGTCTCTGACCAGTATCGGTGAATACGCTTTCGATACCTGTACCAATCTTGAGGGAATCGTTTTCCACGATCAGACCGGTGATTTAGTAATCAACCAAAGGGCATTCGTTTGCTGTACTTCGTTGGAGTCCATTGTCTTACATTCAAAGACGCAGATAACCACTAACGAGAGTGTGTTCGGAAACTGTCCCAGCCTTACCTCGGTCGATATCGATGTTCCCAAACTGACTTTGGGTACCAAGACATTTGTCGGTTGCATACATCTTGCCTCCGTCGATTTTAGTAAATCGTCGGTTTCCATCGGTAATTATTCATTCACCACGGCCCAGGTCTACAGTGTAAAAACCGGTGCATGGGTAACTTACGGTCGGTGTATCGATCTAGTGAGTGTAACGTTCGGAAATCTGGAATCTTCCATCGGCAACAATGTTTTCGGAGATTGGACCGCCTCCAACGCATGTTCCAACCTGACCTATGTTGATTTCGGTACGAATATGAAATCAATAGGCGAGTATGCTTTCTGTAATTGTACCAATCTTGTCGGAGCAAGCGAAACCGAACCTGGAGTATACACTCCTATAAATCTGACTCAGAAACTCGCAACATTGGGGTATCGTTCATTCTACAACTGTACGAACCTTACCGGACTCGTATTGGATCCGGATTGTCCTCTCGAGACCATATCTTCAGAGACATTTTGTTACAATTCCAACCTCAAAGGTACTGTGACCATTCCCAAAAATGTAGTCACCATCAAATCCAGTGCTTTCAATGGTTGCAGGAACCTTCAGGTCGTATCTATGCCTGGGACTGTTTTGGATACAATCGAATCCAATGCTTTTGTTAACTGTACCAATCTGCAGAGCGTTACCATTACCGGACACGGTCTGAAGACCATAGGTGACAGCGCATTCAGCGGCTGTACCCATCTGGAAGCCTTCGGATTCACAACCTCACAACTTCAGACCATCGGTAGCAGCGCATTCAGCGGATGCAACAACCTTTCAGGCAACTATGTCTTCCCTACGACCTTGAAGTCCATCGGAACCAGCTCCTTCCGCAACTGTTGGAAGCTTGGAAACCTGGAATTCACCGGAACCAGTTTCACAACGATCGGTCAGGAAGCATTCTATTGCGACTATGCAAACAGGGAGACCCTCCGCGGCCCCGCATCCGTCATCATACCCGACAGTCTAACTGCCATCGGATACCGTGCATTCTACGGATGTACCAACTTGTCAACTGCAGATATCGGTTGGAATCCCGAAATCCCTGGTAACTTCGGCAACCGTACCTTCGATACCTGTACCGGTCTTGTTTCCGTAACCCTTCATGATGGTATTCTGAACATCGGTACCGACTGTTTCCTCTACTGCTACAGCTTGGAGACAGTAGTACTATCGGATACCATCACCAGTATCCCCTTCGAGACATTCTACAACTGCACTTCGCTAAAGAATGTGACTGTCGGAGATGGTGTGCGCACTATCGAGTACAAGGCATTCTATAACTGTTCTTCTCTCGAGAATATCAATCTGAATAAGGTCGAGTATATCGGTCAGCCAGATATTACCCAGAGTGTTGATAACCACCGTACCTTCTACAACTGTCCAAATCTTGTCTCCATCACCGCGGAATATGCTAAGGAAATCTATTACCGCGCATTCGAGTCTTGCGGAGCTCTTCAATCCGTAAGGCTAGGTACCACTATGAGTGTATTCGATGAGAATGCGATCTATAACGAGGGCAAGACCAATGTGATCACCAGCATCACCCTTGCCGATACTGGTACTGGAAAGTTCTTTGTCTACGAGAACGGACTGTACAACGATACCACCTTGGTGCTGTATGCAGGAGGAGTGTCCCAGCCTATCACAATACACCCTAACACCAAGACCATCTACGAGAGGGTATGCTACAAGTCCAGTATAACAGGAACCGTTGTGATTCCTGCATCTGTCCAGAGTATCGGGATGTATGCATTCTATGATTGTAACTACATCAATGAGGTCATCCTCGAGTGTACAAAGGCTGATGTGTTCAAGACAGTCGAAGGAACCTATGAGGGTGTCACATACAACTACTCGAGGGCCTTTGCTGAGTGCGGAGCCATCGTGAAGTTAACCATCCCCAACACCGTTCGTGTCGGATATGTGTTCAACTATTGGTATTATGAGAATACCGGAAACCTGACAGATCTTACCATTACTGGAACCGGAGCATCTGGTCTCGGAAATTACTACGAGAAATACTATGCAGGAACACCTTGGTACAGATGCGGTGACAGCGGTAAGCTTGCCGTAAATTTCACTGGAACTATCACCACTATCGATTCATACATGTTCTACAAGGTGGAGAAGATAAGAACCGTCACGCTCTGTGACAGTATTTCCACTATCGGTACCAACGCATTCAACGGATGCAGCAAGATCACTGGCCTACATCTATCCAATAATCTCAAGAACATTGGAGAAAACGCATTCAACAACTGTACGGCTGTTACCGATCTTTACTGTCCGCTTACCTTCGATGCCACCCAGATCGGAACTAAGTTCACCAAACTGAAGAATTTGACCATTAGTGTGGGTTCTGGTAACAACGTTGGTTATGATTCAGTTAGCTATCAGGATCTGCCTTGGACCAATAAGGGATCCACATACATCAATGAATTCGTCCTTTCGTTCGAAAACAATGTGTTGACTATCGGTAATTACACATTCTATGGTGCTAATATCAAGGGATTGACCTTTGATGACGAACTTGAGACCATCGGGCAGTATGCATTTGCCGGTATGTACAACACGAATTTCACAGAGTTGGTATTGCCTAATGCAATCGATTCTATTGGTGAGCATGCGTTCAGAGACTGTACCCTCTTTACAACCGCATATCTGCCCATAACTTTCGATTACGCTATCGATATCTTTAGTAACTGTCCCAGACTGACATATTTCTACTTCACTGTTGGAACTAACGGCGAAGGTCATGATTATACTAGTTCATCAGTATCGGATACGGTATGGGCGAAGACCGCACTTACTGCGGCCGTGACCGTGTATATCGAGAACGGAGTGAAATCCATCGGCGAGTACATGTTCTACGGCTGCTCCTCAATGTCGCAGGGCGGAAGTGCACTCGGTATCTCCGCTGTTACCTTCCCGGATTCTTTGGAAACTATCAGTGCACACGCATTTGAGAACTGTGCAAACATGAACGGAATCATATTCGGTAATGGTCTGGAGGTCATCGAGGATTACGCATTCGCAGGATGCGGTGAGATCAACCCCGCAATCACCCTACCCGTTTCGCTGTCCGCCCTCGGAGAAGGTTCCTTTAGGAACTGTAACAAGGTGACCACTCTTACCATCCCTATAAGTGTCAATGCCGTGGCTCACAACGCAGTTCCCGCATTCGACGGCTGTACCTCGATCATAACCTACAATTTCATCGGTTCAGCTTCCGGAGCGGATTATAGCAACAGTGCCAGCAACAATAATTATTACGCACTTGCACCCTGGAATAAGGTACTCAACCCCACTCTTAATTTCACCGATACCACGTCCATTGGAAACTACATGTTCTATGGAATGGTATTCAGTGGAACCATTCAGAAGTTACCCGACACCGTTGTCTCCATCGGTAACTACGCATTCGCCAATGTCACTAAGCTCACTACCATCTACAACCAGAGTAACGGAGCGATTGCCAACCTCACAAGTGTCGGAGAGGGTGCCTTTATGGACAGTTCCCTCAAATTCCTCAATGCCAACGATCGCGTATTCATGACTTCTGTTACCAATGTCGGTGCTCACGCATTCGAGCATTCGGCAATAACAAAGGTAACTCTCGGTACTCCGGCCCTGAATATATCTGTTGGAAACTACGCATTCAACGAATGTCCTGCATTGACCGCGGTCAGCATCGACGGAAACGTTGACACTCTGTACTACGAGACATTCCGCAGCCCCTCTACCGATAGCAGTTTCATATCTCCCCTTACCACTCTTAGTGCACCCAGGGTAACCAACTTCCGTAGCAGTCTTGCGGATAATTTCCCCAATCTTGCCACCGTCGACATTTCCGGATCCACCAATTTCGGAAACAACGCTGGACTCTTCAGGAACTGCTTAAACCTTACCAGTGTCCAGATGAACACCTCTGCGGCATCCGCCTACGAACTCCCTGCGTACATGTTCGCTGGATGTTCCAAGTTGCCAAGCGTATCTCTCAATAAGGTAAGTCTAATCAAGGGACACGAATTCGAAGGGTGTTCACTCCTAACCGGAGTTGCCCTAACGTCTTCTGCAACCATTCCTGAGTATGCTTTCGCTGATTGCGTATCACTTTCAAACGTTTCCGCACCTATTGCGGTCACCATCGGTGCACATGCCTTTGAGAATACCGCAGTCACCGCTTTCGATACCACCAATTTCCCATTGGTATAGACCGTAGGAGATTACGGATTCGCTGGAGACACCCATCTCTCTAAGGTGCAGTTCAACGATACCCTGTACTCTGTAGGGGCATACGCATTCAATGGTTGTTCCAACCTTGACAACAGTGACCTTGGTTATGCCTTGGACACCAACAATACAAGGAATATCGGCGATTACGCATTCGGAGGTACCAAGTTACAGTCTGTTGCTATCCAGGAGGATCTCGAAGTACTCGGTATTGGGGCATTCAACATCGGCACTCTTGCTAACGTAAGCGTCGATCCGGCTAACGCAGTATTCGCATCCCCTGACGGAAGTGGAATGCTGTACAATTATGCCCTTACCGAGCTCATTCTCGTCCCAGCACAGATTAACAAGACGAATGTGACCCTTGCCGATACCCTGACCACCATCAGGGCCTATGCAGGATACAATGCAACTGTCAAGGGCGTGCTCGAGATCCCCGTGACCGTCACCACCATCGGCGAGCACGCATTCGACGGCAGTTCCATCTCCAAGCTGGTGATGAGCTACAACAGCAGCCCTGTCGTCATCACCGTCGGTGCAGGAGCATTCAGCAACTGCGACCTCCTGACCGATCTGGTACTGTCCTACGCGGTCAAGTATGGAGGAGTGTTCCTCGGATCCGAGAACATCTCCAGCATAGAGTTCGTGGGTTCGTACGCATCCTCGCTGCTAAACTACTACACAACCGAGAACTACGACCAGATGCCGTGGTATTCCAGCAACAATGACATCACGGTCATCTTCAACCCCGCTAACGAGCAGGTGTACAACTACATCTTCTACCGCCCTGCAGCGGATACCACCATCGTATCCATCACCCTCGGCGAGAACATCAACAAGATCGGACAGTACGCGTTCACCAACAACGCCGGTCTGCAGGACCTGTACCTCCCCAGCACCATGGAGCTCCTTCAGGCCCACTGTCTCGACGGCTGTACGGGAATCAGGAACATCACCTTCCCCATCAACCTCGACATGGCTATCGATTCCGGAAACGCCATCGGTATCGCACAGCTCGATTCGGTGACCATCATCCCCGGAGCGACTCCCGGTGTCATCGATTACAGCAGCACCTATGAGAATGCGGTCTGGCACAACTCTCCCAACGCATACGCGGTGACCGTTTCCGCAGGCATCTCCGCTCTCGGAAACGGAATGCATCTGAAGGCAAGTTCGGTCAGCATCACCGACAATCTCAGGACCATCGGTAAGTATGCGTTCTCCGAGTCAACCTTCTCATCCGTCGACCTGATGTCCGTGACCACCATCGAGGATTACGCGTTCGAGAACTGCGACAGTCTGACCTCCGTCGCCATCCCCTCCGGTATCGTCAAGATCGGAAGCAGGGCATTCTACTCCTGCGATTCCCTCGGAAGGCTCAGCGGACCCATCAATTATGCCTACACCAAGGACATGTTCGAAGGATCCGAGAGCCTCAAGGATTTCGAGTTCACCTACGGGGCGGACGGACTCGGTGCCGATTACACCTCCGTCGCCACGACCCCCTGGAAGGCCGTCCTCAGTTACGACACGCCTCTCAGCCCCACCGTCGTTTTCGAGGACACCATCCTGTCCATCGGTGATCACATGTTCGACGGCTGCTACGCGGACTATGGAACCGACAAGTTCGGTATCAGCGGACCCCTGACGCTACCTAATAAAATCGTCTTCATCGGTACTTCCGCGTTCGACGGATGTGCCGGAATACAGTCCGTGAACCTCGCGACCTGCAGCCAGCTCACCGTCATCGGCGACCGTGCGTTCGCCGGCTGTCTAGGACTCAAGAACGCCCTCACCTTCGGTAACTCCGTCTCGAGCATCGGTGCGTATGCCTTCTCGGAGTGCAGCCTCCTTACCAGCATCACTATCGGTCCGTCGGTGCTCCTCCTCAGTTCCGGAACCTTCCAGAACTGTGGTGCTCTCACCGAGATCACCCTCCCCATCTCCCTGAACTCCGTCGCTGACAGTTCCGTCCCCGCTTTCGTGGGATGCAACGTTGCCAGGGTGAACTTCACCGGAAGCGCGGCAGGATTCGATTACTCCGAAGTTTCCAGCAACAACGGGTTCTACCAGAAGACCCCGTGGTACATGTCCGGGACCTCGGTGTTCACCTTCACCAACGAGATTACCTCGATCGGTGCCAATACCTTCCGCGGATGCACCGCATTCGCCGGCGAACTGGTCCTTCCCGCCTCGCTCATCGCCATCAGCAACAGTGCGTTCGAGAACACCAGGATCACCAAGATCACCGCCACCAACGTCACCGCCATAGGTGTCGGCTCGTTCCGCAATAGTTCCCTGGAGACCATTCAGCTGAACAAGGTCACGGTCATCCCCGCACATGCGTTTGAAGGATGTGCCAGCCTATCTAAGTGTACCTTCGGAACCGTCACGTTCGTGGGCGAGAGTGCCTTCAGCGGAAGCACCGTCAATACCATCAACAGCAACTCCACCGGAACCATTTCCCTGCCCGGTGTCATCACCGTCGGTAGCAATGCCTTCGTGGCATCCGGTGCCGAGAACGTCGTGCTCGGAAGCAATGCGGTTGCCCTTCTGATGGAAGCCGGCGTGTTCCTCGACTGCGGCTCCCTCGTTTCCGTTCAAATAAACGGTGATGTCGTCACGCTTCCTGCGGACACCTTCAGGAACCCCTCCTCGACATTCACCTCCGTGCTGAGGTCCTTCGAGGCCAACAGCATCCAGAACATGCTCGCCGACTTCAGCGGATTCGAGAGCCTGGAGACCGTGAGCATCACCGGTTCCACCGTGTTCAGTACCGATGCGGGCACCGCTTCCTTCAAGGACTGTACCGCCCTCCACACGGTTAGCCTGTACTCCGGTGACTCCGGTGACCTCGTCGTCCTCCCTGCTTCCATGTTCGAGGGCTGTACCGCACTCGCCAACATCAACCTCGGCAAGGTCAGCCTGGAGAACGCGAGGGTGTTCTACGGATGCACCTCGCTCACCGCGACTGAACCCGTCAACACTCTGAGCATCGGTTCAGAGGCATTCCGCGGATGCATCCAGCTCGGATCCGTTACCGCCACCAAGGCCGTGACCATCGGACAGGATGCCTTCAGGGATACCGGCCTATCTGCCATAACCTCTACAACCTTCCCTGCCGCTGTCTCCTTCGGCGACAACACGTTCAACGGGTGCTCCAACCTTACCTCCCTCAGGATTCCCGCGAACCTCGAGACCATCGGAGAGAGCTGTTTCGTCGGTACCGGTCTCACGCAGATCGAGGATGGAATCATGCCCAAGGTCACCGCCATCGGTGCCGAGGCATTCCTCAATGTGAGCACCCTAAGGGGAACTCTCAGTCTTCCCTCAGTAGTATCTGTCAACTCCTCGGTATTCGAGGGTACCAGCCTAACTGCCATATCCTTCGGTGCGAACCTCGTATCCCTCCAGGTAGACGCACTCGACATCGATACCCTCACCTCGATCACCGTCGCCCCCGGAAACCCTGCATACGCATCGTTCAACGGGGTCCTATACAACAGCGATTACAGCGTGCTGATCAAGGTGCCCAGGCTCATCGGAAACGACCTGGTCCTCCACGATGATCTCACGACCATCCTGCCTGAGGCGGCATACGGCTGCAACCTTACCGGAACCCTCACTGTGCCCGCAGGGGTCACCAATGTGGGCGAGAGGGCATTTGCAGGCACTGGAATCTACGCCCTAATCATACTGACCGGCGAACCCAACGCCTTCGGAAAGGATGCTTTCGCCAACTGCGACTCCCTCCGCACCCTGACCCTGCCCTTCACTGTGAAGTACGCCAACGTGTTCACCGACACCGAGAACATTGAGGAGATTACCTTCACCGGAAGCAGGACCTCCAGGCTCGGTACCTACTACAGCGACATGAACGATGTCGAGACCACCAAGCACAACTACGAGCTCATGCCCTGGTCCTTCAACAGCTGTCCCATCGAGATCACATTCGCGGACGGCATCGAGGAGATCGACAGTTACATGTTCTACCATGCGACCCCAGACACCACCGTCAGCACCTTGTCCTTGCCCGAGGGTATGACCAAGATCGGTGCGTACGCCCTCTGCAACTGTGCGGGACTCGCCACCATCACCATCCCCAACTCCATGCAGACCCTCGACGAGTGCTGCCTGGCCGGTTGTTCCGGAATTACCAACCTGACCGTCCCCGTCGATCTTGACATGGCCATCGATTCCGCCGATGCCTCCAAGGCCATAGGAATCACCAGCCTGAGCAAGATTACCTTCACATACGGAAGATACGGAGTGGGAATCAGCTACACCTCCGATATCCGTTCCAGCCTCATCTGGAACAATTGCTCCGCACCCTATGCGGTGGTGTACGCGGACGGCATCACCTCCACTGGTAACTTCACCTACCTGAAGGCAAGCTCCGTGACCTTGCCCGCCTCCATGGCGACCATCGGAAAGTACGCGTTCTCTGATTCCACCTTCGAATCAGTGAGCATCCCCGCGGCGGTCACCACCGTGGACGATTACGCTTTCTCCGGGTGTGCCGCCCTCAAGAACGTCACCCTGCCCGAGGGAATCACCAAGGTCGGTAACGGTGCATTCAAGGACTGTGTGGCCCTGACCACCCTCAACGCACCCATCACCCTGATGTACACCGCGGCCATGTTCGATGGCTGCAGTGAGCTTGATGTGTTCAACTTCAGCAAGGGTTCCAACGGTGTCGGAGCTCAGTACCTCCCCACCACTGTCACCCCCTGGAAGAGGATCACCGACATCTACACCAACCCTATCATCGGTTTCAGCGATGACATAGTCAGCATCGGAAAGTACATGTTCTACTCCTGCTACAAGCAGATCAGCAGTTCCGAGTCCCGCGGTCTCTACGGTACCATAACCCTGCCCAGGAACCTCACCTCCGTCGGCGATTATGCGTTCTACGGCGATGCCAAGGTGGCAGCCTTCACCTTCTCCAGGTGCAACGTTCTGGACACCATCGGGGCACACGCCTTCGACGGATGTTCGGGAATCACCTCCATCGCCCTCGGAACCTCAGTGACCGGTCTCGGTGCCAACGCCTTCGCCTACTGTACCTCGGCCACCAACCTCGAGATACCCATATCCCTCGATGCGGTGGGCGACAACGACGCTCCCGCATTCCAGGGCTGCCGCATCACCAGCATTAGGTTCATAGGAACCGGTGCCGGCTGTGCTTACTACGAGGATCCCCAGGACGGACCGTGCTACACCAACACTCCGTGGTACATCTCCCAGACCACTAACGTGGACCTGGAGGCCATCGTGAGCATCGGCGATAACATGTTCAGGGACTGCGTCAACATCAGCGGTGACCTGACCATGCCCTCCGTGAGGACCATCGGTGCCCATGCATTCGAGGGAACCAGCGTTTCCTCCGTGCAGACCTCCCTCGTGAACTCCATCGGAGCCGCTGCATTCAAGGACAGCCTCGTACAGCACGTCAACCTGCCCCTGGTTACCGAGATTCCCGCGGCAGCTTTCGAGAACTGTTCCGTATTGGAGAATGCGACCTTCGGCGACGTCGTCTCCGTTGGTGCAGATGCATTCAGGAACAGTGCGGTCTCCACCATCAACAGCGCCACCCTCGGAACCATCAGCCTGCCCTACCTCAGGGCCGTCGGCGACGGTGCCTTCCAGTCCTCCGGTGCGGTCAACGTCACCCTGGGAACCTCCGGCGTGAGCATGAACATCGGTTCCGCCGTACTGCTGGACTGTGCGTCCCTTAAAACCGTCGCGATAAAGGGTACCGTGGACGATCTGGCCTCGGATACCTTCCGCAACGACCTGTCGACCTTCGAGTCCCAGATGACCACCTTCGAGGCCAACGAGACCGCCAAGCTGAGCACTGACTTCCGCGGATTCGCCAAGCTTGTCACCGCCAGCTTCACCTCCGCCACCGAGTTCGGAACGGGTACCTTCAAGGACTGTACCGCACTGAAGACCGTTGGTCTCTACAGCAGTGCCCTTTCCCCCACCAGCACGAGGCTCCTTGAGCTTCCCGGATCGATGTTCGAGAACTGTGTAGCACTGGTCAACATCGACATGACCAACCTCGACCTTGTGAACGGAAGGGAGTTCTACGGATGCAAGGCACTCACCACCGCCAACATCCCCAACACAGAGATCGTTCCCATCGAGTGTTTCACTGGTTGCGACAAGCTCGCTTCCGTGACCGCTACCAATGCGTACATGATTGGGGACTCGGCATTCCGCGGATGCGGATTCACCGAGCTCAACGCCACTGCATTCCCTGATGTGGAATTCATCGGCAGGAACGCATTCAGCGACTGTGCCAGACTTGCGACTTTCACTTCCAACGAAGGACTCGAGACGATAAGTGCGGAGGCCTTCACAGGAACCGCCCTCGCATCGATCGCCGGCAGTACCGCCGGTGTGAACATCGTTGGCGACAGGGCCTTCAAGGATGTCTCCACCCTCCGCGGAACCCTTAACCTCACCGCCGCCTTCAGCGTCGGCGCACAGGCATTTGACGGAACCTCCATCGAGAGGGTGCAGTTCGGTGCCAGCCTGGCCAGCCTCGGAGACCTCGCCCTCAGGGCACCCCAGCTCGCTGCCATCGAGTTTACCGACGACAACCACAACTTCGATCTCGAGAACGGAATCCTATACAATGAGGGCAAGACGGTCATGATCGTTTGTCCCGCCAAGAATGCGGTCAGCAACCTGACTCTCCCTGCCACCCTCGAGAGCATCCTGCACTATGCCGCATACGGTTCGTCGCTGAGCGGCACACTCACCCTGCCCGACAGCATCAAGGCCACCGCCTCCATACCCCTCGCAGTCGCGGAGTACGCCTTCGCCGAGAGCAGGGGAATCACCGGCCTCAACCTCTGCTACACCGGACAGAACATCACCCACGAGACAGCGTTCCAGAACTGTACCGGCGTGCAGTCCCTCAGGGTCTCCAACACCGTGAAGCTCGGCAACATGTTCGCCTTCGAGAACAGCATCTCGCAGTACACCTTCTTCGGTGGACAGTCCTCCGGTCTGGAGAACTACTACGAGAACAACTATCCCTACATGCCCTGGGCATACGCGGGCGACTCTGTCAGCGTCAGCATAGTGTTCGAATCCGGAGCGACTGTGGATCCCTTCATGTTCTGCTTCGAGAACCTCAGCACCACCATCACATCGGTGGACCTTACCCCTGCCACTAGCATCGGTACCAGCGCCTTCAGGAACTGTGCCGGACTGACCGATCTGGTCCTCTCCGACGATGTCAGGACCCTCGACGCGTCCGCACTCACCAACTGCTCCGGCCTCAAGAGGATCACCGCACCCATATCCCTCAACCTGGCCGTCAACGCCGGAGGCAACCTCGGTGTCCTCGCACTCGAGCTCATCCACTTCACCCCCGGAACCAAGGCGGGTTACAGCTACACCGACAACTACCGCAACACCCTGTGGTACTCGGAGAACCAGGAGAACTACAACGTCATCCTCGACGAGGGAATCCAGTCCATCGGCGACAACATGTACCTCAAGCCCCTGGACAACGTTACTTTCCCCTCCACCCTGCAGAGCATCGGTGCCAATGCCTTCTGCGGATCCATGATGAACTCCGTGGTACTCAACGAGGGTCTGGTCACCCTCGGCGACAACGCGTTCGGTGAGACCCCTATCAGGAGCCTTACCGTACCCAACAGTCTTGTCGTCAGCGACGTCAATGCCGCTCCCTTCAGGAACTGTACCCAGCTGGAGAGCGTGACCCTACCCATCACTATCAGCTACGCTGACAGCATGTTCGACGGATGCACCTCGCTTACCTCCTACCTCTTCACCAAGGGTCCCGACGGACCTTCCTCGGGAGTGGGAGCCAAGTACACCTCCTCGGATGTCAGCAAGACCCCCTGGTACATCAGGAGCCAAACCACCAAGATCACCGTCGAGTTCGGACCCGGCATCGTCTCCATCGGAGAGTACATGTTCTACGGATGTTCCGGAGTCAACGGTGCCATCGACCTCTCCGGTATCAAGACGATCGGACAGTACGCGTTCAGCGGATGCGTGAGCATCACCGCGGTCGAATTCGGAAACATCATGGACACCATCGGGGCCCATGCCTTCGAGAAGTGTTCCGAACTCAGGGCCATCACCCTCGGAACCTCCGTCAGGCAGATCGGAGCGGGAACTTTCACCAACTGCAGCTCGGTTACCTCGCTGACCCTTCCCATGTCTCTCGACACCGTCCGTGACGACCTCGATCCCGCGTTCGCAGGCTGCAGTATGATCGGTTCCGTCAGGTTCATCGGAAGCGGCGACGGATTCCAGTACAGCGAGACCCTCGGAAGCAACAACTACTACCGTTACACCCCGTGGTACATCTCCAACTCCTCCGGAAAGATTATCATTACCATAGAGAGCGGAATACCCTCGATCGGAAAGAACGCCTTCAGGGACTGTTCCGCCCTCGATGAGCGTGTGGAGCTGCCCTCCAGCGTCAGGTCGGTCGGAGAATACGCCTTCAGTGGATGTTCCAGCATCGACGAGCTGGTCATCAACAGCGTCCTGTCCTCGGTCGGAAAGGGAGCCTTCGCGGAATGCAGGTCAGTACGTATCCTGACTCTGCCCATCAACCTCAATGCGGTTTACTATGCCGACGAGCCCATCTTTGCGGAGATGAACGGTCTGACAGACATCCACTTTACCGGAAGTGAGGGGATGGTCTACACCGGAACCTCTGGTGCGAACTACTACCAGCTTACCCCCTGGTATTCCAACAGCACCTCCCTGGCTATCGATTTCGCCGATTCCGTAACATCCATTGGGGCTTACATGTTCTGCGGATGTAACTCCCTGCAGGATCCCATCGACCTCAACAATGTGAACGTAATCGGCGACAACGCATTCCAGAACTGTACCGGACTCAAGGGTGTTACCGCCAACAATGTATCTTCAGCAGGAAAGAACAGCTTCGAGAGCTGCAGCGAGCTCTCCACTGTTTCTATGAGTTCCCTGCGTTCTGTCGCTGCTTTCATGTTCGCTAACACTGAATACCTCGGAGTCGTTACCCTTTCTAACACCTGTAACTCCATCGGAGAGCATGCGTTTGAGAATAGTGGTGTGTATTGCATCAACTCCACAGGCAACTCGGTTGTATTGACTAATGTCAGCAGCATCGGGGATTATGCATTTGCAGGTTCAAAGGTTGTCAGTGTAATTATCGGTTCGGATGGCAACAGCTGTACCATGGGAGACTACGTCTTCAACGGATGTCAGAACCTCGAGACCCTGCAGATTAACTGCCAGGTCAACACCCTGCCCTACAACACCTTCAGGTCCGCCGAGGCTATGAACTACGCTTCCCGCCTCAGTTCGATCAAGGGAAGCAGGATCACCAACTTCTACGCGAACCTCTCTGACTTTCGCGAGCTGAAGCTGGTGGAGATCCCCGGAACTACCGGATTCGCTGGCACTGTTGCCGGTACCGCCGTTGCGGCATCGTTCAAGAACTGTGATTCGCTGGCGAAGGTGGTGCTGTACAACACCAGCTCCACTTCCTACAGGTACATCCTCCCCGCTGAGATCTTCATGGGATGCTCCGCATTGAGCAACATTAACCTGTCCTATGCGAACATCAATGCGAACAACGGCCGCGAGTTCTACGGATGCACCTCGCTGACCACGGCGGAGATGCTGTACTCCACCGCGATAGCGGAATACACCTTCTTCGGATGCGAGGACCTCAAGCGTGTGAACTTGCCCAAGGTCAAGACCGTGGGACAGTACGCATTCGCCGAGTCGGGACTCACCAAGATCGAGACCGCCGACATGGCATCGGTGACCACCCTCAATGCTCACGCGTTCGACAGCTGCATCTCTTTGCAGACCGTCGACCTCCCCGCTCTCGCAAGCGTGAACATCACCACTGAGGTCACCCACGGACAGACCGCTGCCTACACCGATGTGTTCTACGGATGTACCGGACTCACCCAGGTATCGGTCAACGCTCTGAAGTCGATCTCCACCGCCATGTTCTTCGGCTGCGACAAGCTGGAGACCGTATCCGCGGAATCCGCGACAACCATCGAGGTCCTCGCCTTCTACGGATGCAGGGCCCTGCAGAACGCCGAGTTCCCTCTGGTGACCGTTATCGGAAACCCTGACGCGGATGTTCAGTACGTCGAGAACGGATTCACCGGAATCGACAGTTACTCCGTGTTCTACAACTGCAGCATGCTATCCTCCTTCCAGGCTCCCAAGCTCACCTCCATCGGAGCACTGGCATTCTGCAACTGTTCCGCTCTAGTGGCATTCAACGACAGTACCGAGTTCGAGATCGGCAACACAGTGAACAGCATCGGAACCGGTGCCTTCAGCGGCATCGGTGCATCCGATGTCACACTTGGAGAGACCGCCGTCAACGGAATCAAGAGGATTTCCGATTACGTGTTCTACGACTGTCCCCAGCTGGTCAACTTCACGTCCGTGTCCCTCACCGAGGTGCCCGAGCACACTTTCAACAACAGTAACATCAACGCCAAGGCGGTCAACTCCCAGCTGGAGCATATCAGCGTTCCCGCAGCAACCAAGTTCTTCGCCAGTCTGCACGGAATCACCTCCCTGCTCACTGTCGATGTACGCTCCGCGACCGAATTCGGCGATGCGGTATTTTACGGCTGTACTGAACTCCACACCGTCCAGTTGAAGGAGACAGGCACGGTCAACCTCAGTGCCAGGATGTTCTACAACTGTACCGCCCTCGCCAACATCAACCTCGATCGTGCGGTGCTCCCCAGCAACCTGCAGATCAGTGGATCCGGATCCGTGTTCTTTGGATGCGTGAAGCTGCAGAGCGTCAGGTTCGACATCGCTACCGTCATCAGTGCTTCCGCCTTCCAGGGATGTATCTTCCTGAAGAGCGTGGACATGCCCATGGTCACCAACATCGGAAAGGATGCCTTCAACGGATGTACCGCACTCAACAACGTAGCCGCACCCAGGATGGCAGTCCTCGAGGAGAACGCCTTCTATGGATGCCAGGCCCTGAACGGACTGAACCCCAACGAGGACGGTGTCAGCGGATTCATCAGGATCACCAGCATCGGTAAGAACGCATTCTACGGATGCGGATTCACCAAGGCGGTTCTCGGACCCATGCTCACCTCCCTCGGCCCCTACGCGTTCGCCAACAACAGGAGCCTTACGGAACTGGTGCTGCCTAACTCCCTGACCTCCGTCAGCGAGTATGCATTCTACAACTGTCCCCTCGCGACCGTCTATGTGTCGTCCACCGTGAAGACGGTGGGTGCCAACGCGTTTAACTACGGCAGTTCCAACGCGACCGAGGCCACCTTCTACTTCAACGGCCCCCTCTCCGATATAAGCTTCGCCAACGGAGCCATCAACGGATCCAACAAGGTGGACGTGACCGTGGTCGGAACCCTCGACAGCGAAGAGGTCTACGACCTCCTCGTGAGGGACGATCAGTTCGCCAACCTCGGCGGATCCAGGTTCGAGGGAAGGAACATGGGAACCATCACCATCGAGTCCTACGACGACAACATCATCCTCTACATCTCCGACATCAGGGTGCTGTACGGAAGCAAGTTCGTCCTGCCGTTCTACTCGTCCGGAACCGGTTACCAGGACTACTACTTCGCATCCCTGAACGGAAGCATCCTCGCGATGTACGCATCCGAGGAGGACTTCGCCAACGGCAGGATCGCAAGGTCAGGAGACGCGGTGCCTGTCTACGCCCTGGAGAACTACGGAGGTCTCGACTTCCGTGCCTATCCCGACCCCGCCGCCCTCGAGGGTAAGTCGGTCATCACCCTCGTCACCAACGGTAACGGCGAGAGGGTTAGGCCCGAATCCGTTGACGTCCACTACGGAATGCTCTACAACATCCCCAGGTTCGAGAGCGACCAGACCCATATCAGTTCACTGGTCCTCCTAGGTCCAGGAGAGCTAGAGATTCCCATCGATGAGAACACTGTTTCCATCTTCATAGGATATGGATTCAACGAGATATCTATGCAGTCGGCTGACACTACTGTTACTGTATACTTTTTCAGGGACGGAGTTAAGCACGAAGCTACCGTGCTGCTTAGGTCACCATTTACCTATCCTGATGAATTGAAGAATGATAAGGGAGAGAATGAACTTGAACTTCCTGATGACGGTTACGAATTCATCGGTTGGTACAGTGCCGAGAATGGAGGATATAAGGCTGATTCATCTACTACCTTCAAGAATGGACAATCCTGGTATGCTAGGTTCTCCCCCCTGCCTTATACAATTTCCGTTTCAGACCGTAACGGAACATACGCGACTGTGAATGTACTCGGACCTTATGTGCTATACAATACTGCTGGTGACCTTTATTACACCGACTTGAACCATGAGGAACAGACCCTCATCATCCGTTCCACAGGGGTTGAAGGATACACTATCAAGAAGTACATGGATTCAGGATACAAGTTGATTCCCGAGGAAGACAATACAGGATCACTTATCAACGACAGAACCGTTACTGCAGACTTATTAATGAAGAAGTACACTGTAACCGTTCACTTCATTTACAGTGGAGAAGAACTTTCAGTGTCAGAGGAATTCATAATTAATGGTTGGGGAATCGGTTCAAAGAGAATTTACACTACGGGAGACTCAATAAACGAAGTGCCCTTTGCAATATTCAAGAACGGGTTAGCAGTACCTGCGCCTTTGAATGATAAGTATACTCTGTCTCAACTCATTGTCAACGACAAGCCTGTAATGTACACGGACAACAGGTATATGATCGATAATACGTTCCTTAGGTCCGATACGACAGTTAGTATCAACTTCGTTCTAGATAGCGGTCAGTTCTCTATCGATTACAATATAGGAGATGACGCTGGAACTGTAATCAATAATGGATTGATTTACAAGGAGCATGACATAATTACAATCATCGCCGATACCGGATTTGAGAGAATCGGATATACTTTCCTTGGATTTACCATTCCAGGACATAATGGCCTATTGAATCCCATGTCTCAGATACAATTGACTGAGGAAATGATCAATGAGTCTAAGTACTGTGTCGTTACAGCGGAAGGAGTATGGTCTGAACTGGAGTATACTGTTAATTTCGATCTCAATGGTTATACCGGACAGGACGCCCCTGCATCACTTGCGGGAATCAAGATTGGTATGGACATTACACTGCCTAGCAGCTCCAGTATCAGCAGGGTCGGACAACAGATTACTGGATGGCATTTCATCCTCGGTGAGACAAAGATTGGAACTGTGTCACACGCAACCAACTTCCTCCTTGAGAAGGTTATGTTGGAGGAGTTCGCGGATTCTAACCGCAATCTCACTTTGCAGTGTGAGTGGTCTGCCAAGTCCTACACCGTCCAGGTGGATCCTGCTAGCGGAACCAAGCAGTTCCTCGATATCAAGAATGTGAAGTATGGCGACACGATAGCTCTGTGGGATATCGGTTCTTACTCTAAGTCTTTCATGATGTTCGGAGGATGGTCCGTCGGCGAGGACGGAACCAAGTACCCAAGTGCAGCCACAGTCAGAATAGACGATGAGATTGCTAGCTATGGAGACACACACGAGGGAATCATCACCTTCTTCTTCGTCTGGATCAATAACGAATATCGTGTTCAGTACGTACTAGAGGGAGGACAAGGAGACGCACCCGTGGACAATAATGTCTATATCGTGAATTCCGATGAAACGCCATTCGATCTCGTGGAGTTTGCCACAGGGTTCTACAGAGATGGATATACTTTTGTCGGATGGAAGTACTCGCAGACCAGTTCGATTTTGTACACCAATACTACACATCTTTTCGACTCGGTGCTCGCACAGAACGCCGACGCGAACGGAATCGTGACCTTCTATGCCGTATGGTCGCAGAAGGAGTACAAGATCAGCTACAACCTCAAGGGAGGAGTTGCCGGATCCTACGCGCCTATCAACGTCATGTACGGAGAGGACGTCATCATCAGCGCCCCCACCCAGGCCGGTTACGACTTCGTCGGATGGAAGGCGACCACCACCGCCACCGAGGACGGACGCCTCACCAAGGGTGCGCAGTACATGTCCTCCGGCAGCTACAGGCTGTGGGACGGACAGCGTGCTATGAACGTCACCACTTTCAGGGACCTCTGTTCCGCCGACGGCGGAATCGTCACCTTCGAGGCTGTCTGGGACAACGCTACATACTCCGTCTCCTACGACCGCTGCGGAGGCACCGGAGCTATCATCGGAGAGATGACCGAGATCAAGGTCGGACAGATTATTCGCCTGCCCACCCTGAGCAACGCCTCCAAGACCGGATACACCTTCCTCGGATGGTCCGTCGACAAGGTCAATGCCCTGCCCTCCAACACCGAGTTCACCACCGACATGGTCGAGGGAGGAGTGAGCACCGTGGTGTTCTACGCCGTATGGGAGGCCAACGCCTACACCGTGCAGTACAGGTACTCCGAGGACCAGACCTATGCTGTCCTCGACACCACCTTCACCACCGCCTTCACCATCCCGACCACCACCAGGACCGGATTCACCTTCGGCGGATGGAACATCGTCGGTGCGGACTCCACTGCATATTGGAGCAACGACGGAGCCTCCTGGTACAAGCTGGGAACCACCGCCGTGAAGGGAACCTACTTCAGGGACCTGACCAGCACCCTCAACGGAACCGTCACCATCGACGCCATCTGGACCCCCATCTCCTACAGAATCGCCTACTCCGCCAACGGAGGAACCGGAACCGCACCCACCGACTCCCAGCTGTACCACGTCGGAGACAGCATCACCCTGAAGGACTACCATGTGCTTGAGGGAACCAACGGTAACAAGAGCATCATCGGATGGTCCCTCGAGACCACCGGCTCGGTCACCACCGTCTCCGAGTTCACCGAGGGTCTCGCCAGCAGGGCCGACGTCACCAACACCGTGATCTTCTACGCCTCCTGGGTCGAGGGACTGTGCACCGTCAGCATCGATCTGACCGGTGTGACGGTCAGCGAGGTTCCCGCCGGATGGTACGAGACCACCCCCGGCATCTACTCCACCTCCGTCGAGTACGGATCCTCGATGAAGGACGTCATGGACGCCTGGAGCAAGGTCACCCTGACCAAGGACGGAAACACCTTCACCGGATGGAACTACGGCGGAGGAACCGTCGTCGGAAACGTCGACGTGCAGCCCAACTTCGAGAAGGTCGACATGAACATCCTCTACATCTTCGGAGGAATCATGGCGGCGGTCGTCGTCGGAATCGTGGCACTGGCCAGGTTCAGGTTCTGATCCCGAAAACCACTTCCCCTGCCGGGGGCGCAGACCCCCGGCGGACCCATGTCCGTCAGCGGTTCAACCGTTCCCAGACGGTCATTCTAGTTGGTGTTGTAACTATTCCGACAGAACATGTCTGAAATCAGACAATACCCTTTTATCCCTGGTGTAAGTCAGCTTCCACTACAATAAAAGAGGTAATCGAAGTGACTTACAGAGTAGGCATAATAGGAGGAACAGGCTATACAGGCAGCGAACTCTCCCGCCTGCTGGTCAGGCATCCCGATGTGAAACTGGCAGCACTCACGTCCCGTTCGAACGCAGGCGTGAAGGTCTCCAAGGTCAACACCTTCCTCAAGGGATACACCGACATTGAGTTCACCGAGAAGATCTCCGACACCAAGGACCTCGACTTCGTCATGGTCGCCACCCCCCGCGGAGTGGCCATGGATGAGGTGCCGGCCCTCATGGAGCAGGGGATCAAATGCGTCGACCTCAGCGGAGACTACCGCCTGAAGGACCCCGCCGAGTACGCTAAGTGGTACGGCAAGGAGCACACCGACACCGAGCACCTCAAGGATGCCGTGTTCGGACTCCCCGAGCTCTTCCGCGACAAGATCAAGGGAGCCGACCTGGTGGCCAACCCCGGCTGCTACGCGACCTCCGCCATCCTGGCCATCGCACCTCTGATGAAGTCCGGGCTGGTGTACCCCGACGTGTTCGTGGACGGCAAGAGCGGCACCTCCGGAGCGGGCATGAAGCCCTCCGAGCGCCTGCACCACCCCACCTGCGGGGAGTCCGTGATCCCCTACAGTATCACGACCCACCGTCACCAGCCGGAGATCGACATGGCAGTCGACATGTTCGCCGGAGGGAAGACCGACGTGATGTTCGTCCCCCACCTGGTGCCCATCGTCCGCGGTATCATCTCCTCCTGCTACTTCCGCCTGAAGAAAGAGGTGACGCAGGAGCAGGTCGACGAGATATACGAGAAACAGTACGGAGCAGAACGCTTCGTGGAATACGTCCCGGAGCCCTCCATTCGCGCCGTGGTGGGATCGAACCACGCACAGGTCGGATCGAAGGTGTTCGGTGACCGTGCCGTGGCCTTCGGAGTCCTTGACAATCTGACCAAGGGCGCCGCGGGACAGGCCGTACAGAATATGAACCTGATGCTGGGACTTGACGAGGCCGCGGGCCTCGACTTCCCCGGATTGGGAGTGTGACAATCATGGTAGAGATAATAGAGGGAGGAATAACCACTCCCCAGGGATTCAAAGCGGCCGGAGTTCACTCCGGAGTCAAATACCGCTCGCTAGATATGGGATTGCTTTACTCGCAGGTTCCCGCCACCGCCTTCTGCGCCTTCACCTCCAACAACGTGAAGGCCGCACCTGTGCAGCTGATGATGAACGACGCCTCGGAGAAGCTCTCCGCCGTCATCATCAACAGCGGGAACGCCAACGCCCTCACCGGGCGCAGGGGATACGAGGATGCGCAGACCATGCAGAAACTGGTCGCCGCAGAGCTCAACGTGGAGCCTTCGCAGGTCGGAGTCATGTCCACCGGACTCATCGGACGCTTCATGGACATGCCAAAGATCACCTTCGGAATCAGCAAGGCGGTCAAGGCACTGAATGTCGGACGCGACGCTGACAATCTGATTTGCGAGGCAATCATGACCACCGACACCATCAAGAAGGAATGCGCCGTGCGCGTCCGCCTCGAGGACGGTACCCTGGTCAACGTCTCCATGATCTCCAAGGGAAGCGGAATGATCTCCCCCCACATGAAGGCCCTGCACGGAACCACCCTCTCGCTGATCACCACCGATGCGGTACTGACCCCTGCGTTCTACAAGCACTTCCAGGAGATCCTGGATGATTCCATGAACATGGTCTCCGTGGACGGCGACCAGTCCACCAACGACACCTGCATCATGATGGCCAACGGACTTGCCGGGGGCAAACCAGCCGACGAGGACCCCAACTTCCTGGATGCCATGCGCATCCTGACCACCAAGATCGCACGCACCATCGCCATGGACGGAGAAGGAGCCACCAAGCTCATCACCGTCGAGGTCAAGGGTGCTGAGACCAAGGAAGACGCCAAGAAGGTCATCAAGACCATCATCAACTCCCCGCTGGTGAAGTCGGCCATCTTCGGTTCCGACCCCAACTACGGACGTGTCATGATGGCGGTCGGCAACAGCGGCGCCAAGTTCAGCCTCAACGACGTCCACCTCACCATCAAGGGAGGCGACATGATGGTCGACATCCTCGACTCCGGGGCACCCGTCTTCCAGGACGAGACTTCAGTAGAGGCTGTCCGCATGACCATGGACAACAAGGAGGTCATCCTCCAGCTCGACCTCGGAGTGGGCAACGCGTCCGCCACCGGATGGGGATGCGACCTCACCTACGATTATGTCCGCATCAACGCGGAGTACGCGACCTGAGTGGTAGGATGCGCGACATATATCTCCTCAAATTCGGAGGCAACGCACTCGACGGTGCCGAGGGTTTGAGACGTCTGGCACATGAGGTTGCAGATCTCGTGGAGAAGGGCATCGCCATCGTCATGGTGCACGGCGGAGGCCCTGCCATCTCGGCCGAGATGGAGAGGCTCGGCATGAAACCCGTGAAGGTCGCGGGTGTAAGAGTAACCGACGAGGCAGGTCTCGAAGTGGCTGAGAAGGTGCTCAGGCAGATCAACGGGGAAGTAGTATCCGCCCTCGAAGAAGCAGGAGTGAAAGCAATCGGACTACCCGGTTACTTCTGCACCGAGTGCGAGCGCAAGAAACCCTACACCGCCGTCGAGGACGGCAAGGAGATAACGGTGGATCTGGGTCTTGTCGGAGAGGTCGTCTCCGTGGACGAACAGACCATCTTCGACCTGGTGGACGAGAAGGTCGTTCCCGTGGTGTATCCCATCGGCGGTATGGCCGTGGACGACAAGGTGCAGCACCTCAACGTCAACGCGGACACCATGGCGGCGGGGATCGCGGCCGGAATCAAATGCAGGGAGATGATCGCCATCACCGACGTTCCCGGAATCCTCCGGGACGTGCATGATCCCTCCTCCAAGATAGACAAGGTAACCTTCGCGGACCTGGATGCCCTGATCGCCGACGGAACGGTGTCGGGCGGCATGGTCCCCAAGGTGGAAGCCTGCCGCAAGGCAGTGAACGCAGGGGCCCGGACCGTCCGCATGGTGAACGGCCGCGACCCCGAGAACATAATCACAGACATAATCATCAACGGTGCCCCCAAGGGCACTCTCATCGTAAAAGAGTGAATAATATGGATTTCCAGACAGTAAAGGAACTCGGTTCCAAATATCTCTTCCAGAACTACGGACGCATGGACATCGCGTTCGAACGCGGAGAGGGCTGCTACCTCTACGACACCCGCGGACGCGAGTATCTTGACTGCGCCGCAGGCATCGCGGTCAACTCCCTCGGCCACTCCCACCCCGAGTGGGTCAAGGCCATGCGCGACCAGGTTTCCCACCTGGTCCACGTGTCAAACCTGTACTACATCGAGGAACAGGTCATGCTGGCACAGCGCATGAATACCATCACGCCGGACAGCATCACCCGCTCGCTGTTCGTCAACAGCGGTGCCGAGGCCAATGAGGCTGCACTCAAGACCGCTGTCCGCTACACCAAGCGCGGAAAGATCCTTTCCGCCCTGAACGGATTCCACGGACGCACCTCCGCATCGCTGGGAGCAACCGGACAGACCAAGTACCAGGCCAGTTTCGAGCCCCTCATCAGCGATGCCTACCGCTACTACACCTACAACGATCTGGAATCTGTCAAGAAGTTGATGGACCGCGACACCGCCGCCCTCATGGTTGAAGGAATCCAGGGAGAGGGAGGGGTCATATGTGCCACTCCCGAGTTCCTGCACGGTATCCGCGATCTCTGCGACGACAACGGAACCCTGATGATCGTCGACGAGGTTCAGACCGGCATGGGACGTACCGGCAAATGGTGGTGCATGGACCACTACGGCATTGTGCCAGACATCATAACTTCCGCCAAGGGACTCGCAGCGGGAATGCCCATCGGAGCCATCATGACTACCGATGAGATCGCCTCCGTCATGACCCCCGGAACCCACGGTTCCACCTTCGGAGGAAACCCCCTGGTCTGTGCATCCGGATGTTCCGTCATCGACATCATCAACCGCCAGCGCCTCCTCGAGAACGTCGAGACCGTCGGCAAGGCATGGATGTCCGATCTGAAAGCGCTGAAATGCTCCAAGATCAAGGAGGTCCGCGGACTCGGATTCCTCATCGGAGTCGAGATGGACTCGGAAGCCACCGCAGCCGCCGTGAAGAAGTACATGTTCGACCACAACATCCTGGTCAATGTCGCACACGGCAAGACCCTGCGTCTGATGCCTCCGCTGATCTTCACCATGGATCAGAAAGACAAGTTCATGAACGTCTTCAAAGAAGCACTCAAGCAGTGAAACAATTATGGGCCGCCCCATCGGGCAGGCCCAGTTTTTTCATACCCTATTGAAACTCGAGGACATCTGCCACACCCAATTTGATTAGGGTCATATCGCGTTTTTGTCCAGCAAGAAGTCCAGCAGGTTAATTATATTGAGATTTAGCTCCGATTTCGTGTCTACTTCTCAACATAATAATGCAGGACCTCGCCCTTCTCCCGGAGTATCGTAGAACCGGACCTGATGTCAGTCGTCTGCAATCGGACCTATAATGTTTTTTAACTGAAATCTGCATGGGGGTGCAGAAGCCACTTTGGTTTAGCCCGGTATAATAGCTGACTTGTAATCAGCGGGTCGGGGGTTCAAATCCCTCAAGTGGCTCCATCTCTCATTATGTTATAATTGAGCATGCATTGCTCGACTCCACGTGAAGATATCGGAACTGCTGGCACATCCTCGTGATGTCAGTCCATCTCGATCTTCTTGACCACACTGACGTATGCGGGCCTGATGATCTTGTTGGAGGAGATGATCTCTTCCATGTGGTGTGCGCACCATCCGACGGTCCTGGCGACGGCGAACATCGGCGTGTAGAGGTCCTTGGGGATGCCGAGGAGTTCGTAAATGAATCCGCTGTAAAGGTCCACATTGGCGCAGATAGCTCCGGCGGTGTGCTTCTTCCTGATGATGTCCGGTGCGAGGAGTTCGATGTTGCGGTACATCTGGTAATCCGCGCTCCTTCCGTTGGCCTCAGCCAGTTTCTCAGCCAGGGTGCGGAGCACTTCAGCACGGGGATCCGACTCGGTGTAGACAGCATGACCCATTCCGTAGACGAGTCCTTTCTTGTCGAAGACCTCTTTGTTGACTATCTTCTCAAGATATGCTGCGAGTTTGTCTGGGTCATCGGGATGTTTCACATGGGCGCGGATGTCGTCGGCCATGTAGGACACCTTGAGGTTGGCGCCTCCGTGCTTGGGGCCTTTGAGCGACATGAGTGCCGCCACGATGACTGCATAGGTATCAGAACCTGCAGATGAAACGACCCTGGCGGTGAAGGTGGAGTTGTTCCCTCCTCCGTGTTCCAGGTGGAGCACCAGGAGCCTGTCGAGAACCAAAGCCTCGAGCTCCGTGTACCCTTTCCCGGGACGGAGCATGCGGAGTATGTTCTCCGCCACCGTGAGATCCGCCTTCGGTTTCACGATGTGCAGGTTGCCGCCCATGTCGAAGTGGTTGTAGGCCTGATACCCGTATACGGCGAACAGGGGCATTGTGGCGATGAGCTTCATGCAGTTCCTGAGTGCTTTGGCGGGCGACATGTCCGTGATGTGGTGGTCGTACATGGCCATGTTCATCACGCAGCGGGACATGGTGTTCATGAGATCGCTGCCGTTCTCGCGAAGGATGACATCCTTGACGAAGTTCGCAGGCAGGGACATCTGTTTGTTGAGATATCTGCTGAAGGTGGTCAGTTCCTCCTCCGAGGGTATCTCGTTGAAAAGAAGGAGATACGCGCATTTCTCGAAGAGGCCCTTCTCATTCCCCTGAGCGGAGATGAGATCCTCCACCGAATATCCGCGGTAGATCAGCTTTCCCTTGCAAGGGATCACTTTCCCGTCCACCGTCTCGAATCCAGTCACACGCGAGATGTTGGTGAGTCCCGCCACCACTCCTTTTCCGTCACGGTCCCTAAGACCCATCTTGACATCGTACTTGTCGTAGAGCGAACGGTCGAACTCCCCATCGCTGCAGCATTTGGCTGCTTTGTCGAGGATATACTGGTCGTACTCGTGCATAGTATTCGTCTCCCAGGTCAAAGACCCTACCGAAGAAAAAATGCAATAACCGTATAAAAATCCCATACCGAAATTGTTCTTTCCCGTCGGAGAGATATTCGGATGATTTCTTGCTCAACAGCGTTATGTTTCAGATATCCGCCCGAATTTTGTGGAATCCGAGGGTAGAGTAATCCCCCGCTGCATAGGAGATGAGTTCCGTGAGGTGCAGGACCGGGAGGCCGCCTTCGTAGGCGTCATAACGCTTCTGGCAGTTGGGGCAGGCGACCACGATGATGTCTGCACCTTTGCATTCGGTCTCGCGTTCGTCCATCATCGGAAGGGTCTTGTTACCGCAGCATCCGTCGGTCTTGTTGACGATTTCACACCCCATGCGGGTGAGGATCTCCTTCATCTGCTTGCGATATCTCTCGCCGGTGCAGCCCGGTTCCATGGCAACCTTCAGAGGCTTGCTGAGAGCAGGGAGTTTATCGATGTGTTCGTAGACGAACGGGATTATGTTGTCAATCTCCGTGCCGGTGCGGGACATCTCCTCCGCGCATCCTCCGCAGAGCGAGATCAGGCGGGAGCCTTTGGCCGTGGCCGACATCCTGCTGAGATAAGGCCTCCTCCCGAGTTCCCCGAGTTCGCTGAAACTTGCCGGGCGCAGGCAGCAGGTCCAGTTCTCCAGTTCGGAGCTGGTCAGTCCGAATATCGAGCAGGTCTTTCTGACGGCATATTTCAGGTAAGGAAGTCTTCCCTGCACCACGCATCCGGGGAGCACCTTCACATCGTTTCCGTCCCATGCTGGGTCTATGGGATCCTGCATGCGGGGGAGGATGACTCCGTCGGAGAAGAAGAGGTCCGGAGGATGCTTGTCCATGACGAGGGCACGGAGGTCCCTCATGACCCTGTACGGATCGGTACGTCTGCATACAGCTGAGCAGTTACCGCACTCGAGACAGAGGGTGACGTCGCCCTCTCCGGAGACCATGATCTCCTTGGGATCCACTCCGCCGTGTTTGAGAGAAGGGCACACCGCGGTGCATTTTCCGCAGTTTATGCATTTCCTGCGGAGCATCTCGATCTCTGTCTCGAGGTCAACCATGATCAGTCCATCCTGTCGACTGTATTAGACTTCACTGCGAACACGAACTCCCTGAAGGCAGGGATGTAGGATTCCGGACGGAGGATATGACCTTCCTCCGGGACACGGATCCTCCTGCAGCCGGGGATCCTGTCGGCCAGGTCGTCCCCGCATACAGGTTCTGTCATGATGTCCTCCATACCGTGCACGGAGAGGGTGGGTACGGTTATCCTGCCGGCATCCAAAGAGGGGTCGTAATCTTCCACGGCGCTCATCTGATCGTACATACCGTTCGCCGGACCCGGATCGGGGCAGTTTATGCATCTGCCCGCTTTCTCGGCCGAGTCGAAATAACCGCTCGTCCTGAGGAGCACGTTCATCATCCTGCCGACCATTTCAGCCGAAATTTCCCCGCTGCGGTAGGATTCCGCCAGGGCGTTGAGGATGTATGCCGATCTTGCGGGCCTCCTCAGATATGATGAGACCAGAGTCAGGCTGATGATACGTTCGGAGTACCTGGCGGCCAGGTTCAGGGAGATATGCGAGCCCATGGACCATCCGAGGAGATGCGTTTTCCGCAGTTCCAGACAGTCCATCAATGCAACGATATCGTCAGCCATATCTTCTATAGAGAATCCGCCGGAGTATTCGGTGGTCCCCGCTCCGCGGTTGTCTACGGTTATGACATCGAAGGAATCTGTCAGTAGAGGGACGGTCTTGTTCCAGAATGCCGTGCTGCCGGCGAGCCCGGTGACCAGGATGAGCGGTTCGCCCTGTCCGGCACGCTCGTAATGTATTCTAATACCGTTAACCTCTGCGAAAGGCATAACGTCCCATTTGAGTGGTCGGATATAGCATCATCGGAGGAATCACGGTTTTATCCCATGAATTATTGTGTCATATCATGGGTATTGTATCCGGCATCAGCGTGTTCCTGGTCAACAGGGTTTTCAACACCAGGTACAGGCTGGCCCGCTGGACCCGCAAGTATCCCCGTTTCGGCAGGCTGGTGAAGCGCATCGCCTTCGACGGCGACGACATGTCCGTCCTGCCCAAGGCCGGTACCGCCCGCGTCCGCGTGGACCTCAACATAGAGGTGGAGAACGCCGGCGAGAGGAACGTGGTCCCCACCGATATGATCAAGAACGTCCTGAGGCGCTCGGAGAAGATATTCATCATGGACTTCTGCCTGTGCAGGCAGTCCAACAAATGCAAGGACTATCCCGTGAGCAAGGGATGCATATTCATCGGCAAGGGTACCGAGCGCATTTCCCCCAAGTACGGAAGGTTCGTGACCCCCGATGAGGCATGCGACTACATCGACGAATGCGACCGTCTGGGTCTAGTGCACATCATCGGCCGGAACAAGCTCGACAGCCTGTGGCTCCACACCGGCAAGCACACCGATCTGATGACCATCTGCAACTGCTGCCCATGCTGCTGCCTGTGGAACATGGTCCGCGACATCGACGGAGGGATCGCATCCACCTACCGCCGCATGGCGGGGGTGGAGGTGTCCGTCGACAGGGACAAGTGCATCGGTTGCGGCATCTGCATGGAGAAGTGCTTCGTGAAGGCGATCAGGATCATCGAGGGGAAATGCGAACTGGACGACGCCAAGTGCAGGGCATGCGGAAGGTGCTCGGAGGAGTGCCCGAAGGAGGCCATCACCCTCACCTACGACCCCGCCGTCATCGATTCCGAGGCCGACAGGATATTCGGCCTCGTCAATCAGGCGTGAGCGAATCACTTATAGCATTGTTCATTTTTCACGGGGTCATGTCAAAGAAGGGACATGTAGTGAAGAGCAGGGAGTACTCCCGCAATTCGCGTTTCAACGAGATGCTCATAGCAGTGATGTACATCCTCTTCGGAGCCATCACAGCTATCTGCGGTCAGGGCATGTTGAACATCATCGTCGAAGCGGTCGGTATTCTCTTCATCGTAGTGGGAGTCATCAGTTTCGCACTCGTCAAGAACATAGAATCCAGTCTGCTGTTCTTCATCCTCGGTATCGTTTTCCTGATACTGGGCATGTACGGATTGGCGGCTGACATCATCAGGATCGTATTCGGGGCCATCATCGTGCTCGCCGGAATCGTTATCCTGCTGGGAACCCAGCCCTCGTTCATGGGTTACGAGCTTCCCAAGACCGGTTCCATCGTCAGCATCGCTCTCGGAGCCGTACTCATCGTTGTCGGAATCATCGCCGCCATCAACTGGGGCGACAGTTTCAGCATTTTCATCCGCATCATCGGAGTCATCATCCTCGCTGTGGGAGTCATCGACCTGATGAAGGCGGCCGGTATCAAATTCTGAAAATCGTAAAACGTTTTCCGGGAGGGGTTTCCCCCTCCCTTGGTTTTGTAATCATCCAAATCTGTATGACAGAGCCATTCCTATTACTGCGAACAGCAGGATGGCGATGAGGATCCAGTTCTCCTGGATTAGCTTCACCATGTCAGGGGCCTCCTGCGGGATCTGGATGGCGTAGGTGGAGAAGTGGTTGGTCGTGAAGGTTAGCCTGTTGTCGGCGTAGCTGCTGGGGACCTCCGTTATCTTGTCTCCGTCCACGTAGTACAGCATGATATTGGAAGCATCCTGACCCGCGCGGGGCGTGAAGTTCAGGGACACGGTGGCCTTGCCCGCTTCGAACACGCTGTTGTTGGTGCCGAAGGTGATGCTGTAGACCACGGCGTTCTTCAGTGCGCTCTGCACGGAGGAACGGAGGATGGCGAAGGACTTTTCCTCGAGATTGAGAGTCTGATCCCCGTTCAGTGCCTGCTTGGCGGTGTTGTCGAACAGCACCGAGCCGGAGGCGAGGTCGATCCTCAGGGTTCCGGAGAGGGCCTTGATGTCGGTCATGGCAGCGGCGGAGAACTGGATCTCCCTGTTACTGGTCTTGGCAACGACGTTCTGTCCGTTGGCCTTGATGCTCGTGGTTGCGGTGAATTCCTTGTCCTCGGTGACTCCTGCTGGGACCTCGGGCGACCAGGTGACCGAGATGAATTCGGTCGGGACGACGATTGGGTCGTTGTACAGGTAGTCGGTCTTGGTGGACACGATGGTGCCGTCGACATCGACGAAGGTGATGGTGTATCTGATATCGCTTATCGAGAAGATGGGTACATAGGTTGCATCTCCGGCCACCGGAGGAATCTCGATGACGATATCGGTGTCCTTCAGTGCCCACCCATCGAATGTGTGCAGCTTTCCCATTACGGGATAGTTCTCGAGAGTAGGCACGGAAACGGTGTCTCCGATGAGATAGTGGCGGGAGCTCAGAGTACTCTCGTCTTCGTTGAGGAATGTGATGACGTAATCGGTGGAGGGATACGCATCGGTGTCCAGGGTAGGGACGCTGTAGGCCGCATACTTGGTGTCGAGTATGTGGGATGCGCTCATGGCCCTGTGTCCGAAGTTCTCATCGACGGTGGCACTTCCTGCAAGGAAGAAATCGTGGAACAGCGTGTGTATGTCATCCTGATCATCCCAGGTGAGGTCGATGAGATACCACTTACCGTTCTCCATCTGCACGTAGTTCCACATGTGTCCTTCTGTTCCTGTGTCCGTTACTCCGTCTCCAGTTACGATGATACAGGGCACCCCGTAATAGTCGCAAGTGACCTTGAATGCCTTGGCATATCCCTCGCAGACGATCTGGGACTGTTCGGGATAAGTGGCTCCGAGGAACGCGGTTGCGATGTTGCGGACGATCATTCCTTCAGGAATGTGTTCCTTGTCCTGGTAGTAGATGAAACGGTCGTACAGGCTGTTGTAGATGTTGAACACCTTGGCATATCTGCTCGTAACATCGACGCTGGGGCGGAAGCTCTCCAGGATACCGTTGATAGTTGTGACGTTGGCCGTTATCTGGTCGTTGGTGTTTCCATATGCGGTCATTGCACCGGAGAAGTCCACAGTAACAGTGGAACTTGACAGTTTCCCATCCTGGGGACCACCCAAGTAAGTGGCGTAATTGGTGGAGAATCCCCCGTCCACCCAGTAGTAGTAGAGCTGTTCCTGTCTGAACAGCGAGTATACCCCATTTATTTTGTCATTCAGCGGAGGGATGACTGTGTCAGGATCTTGGCCAATCACAGAATCGTCGAGGGTCAGGCTGAATGACCTGTGCTCGATGGTCATCGTTTTCATTCCGTCGTAAATCTCTTTCTGGTCATCGCTCATGCGGTCGTAGTAGAACGTGGTGGCGTTCACATCGTCTGCCGATGAATCGTCGGACTGAAGGAGTGTTATCGTAGCTGCGAGTGCGATGAGCGCAACAACCACCATCAGCAGTTGCGTTACGCTTATGCTCCACCCTTTTTCGGAGAAGCGGTTCATAGGTTAGTATCTCCGCTGGATGTTATAATCCTTGTCGAAGGAAGGCTGAATACGGCAGACTGGGTGACTGTCAAATTGATTGATTGAGCGGTTTCCGGCAGCAGGTGGAAATATCCTCATTCATCAATAGTTCCAGCATCAGGAATTTCAATCATTTTTTTCGGTCGAAAAACGTGTACATAGCGATTTATACTACATTGGATATATCTTCCATATGGTTCAGTTCCAATACTGGTTCAGGGACGGGAGATGCGGCCTCGTCTGCGCCGACAACCCCCAGCAGGTCCTTGACGGCGTATTCGGGGAGTACACCGCGCGCCTGAGGAACGACACCCACGTGGATCACATCCACTGGAAGAAGCACTTCCATTACTACGTCGAGGACTGGCATTCGGGAAAGGTCCTGGGAGAGTTCCGCGGCACTCGCGATTTGAACCGTCGCGGACACTGATTCGCCGCGTCAGTGCTAGCCATATCCCTTTAGGTAAGGGATAGCTTTTTAATATGGGAGGTAATCGCGCTCGTATTCAATCTCCATATAGGGTGATTTAAGAATGGCAGACGCAAAGAAAGTTATCCGCCTTAACTACAAGGCATACATGGCAGACGCAGACAGGCTTTACGACACCACCTACGAGCAGGACGCAAAGGATGCCGGAATCTACAACGAGAAAGTCAAATACCAGCCCATGGCCTACATCGTAGGATCCAAGAAGCTGTTCCCCGCCCTCGACAAGGCCATCTCTGAGGCAAAAGTCGGCGAGGAGTTCACCGTCGAGATCCCCGCAGAGGAGGGAGCCGGAGCAAGGAACCCCAAGCTCGTCGAGACCCACTCCATCAAAGAGTTCTACAGGCAGGAGATCAACCCCTACCCCGGACTCACCGTTTCCCTCGGAAACAAGACCGGTGTCGTCCTCTCCGTCGGAGCAGGCCGTGTAAAGGTCGACTTCAACAACGCTCTCGCCGGCCACGACCTCAAGTACGTCATGACCATCGTCGAGGAGATCACCGACGACGCAGAGAAGGCAAAGGCCATCATCGAGGCCGACTTCGCAGCAGCCGACGACTTCAAGTTCGAGTTCCCCGGAGACAAGGTCGTCGTGACCCTCCCCGAGATCACCAAGTTCCACCAGGAGTGGCCCGTCGCAAGGTTCAGGGTCGTCTCCGACCTCCGCGAGACCTTCGGTGTCGACACCGTCGAGTTCGTCGAGATTTGGTCCGCAGCAAAGAAGGAGTGAACAATACTAAATAGCAGGAGTCGAATCTCCTGCTATCCAGTTCACTGGACGAAACATCTTAGAGGAAAACTGGGCGGGTATTCTAGCACGGATAAGGAGACAGCCTCCTAAGCTGTATGTCTAGGGTTCGAATCCCTACCCGCCCGCCACTCTTTTTTTCACATTCTCCGCTGGTTTTAGATATTGTCGCGATTTGCGTTTTCCTGCGGAAATTGGCTTTATTTTGCTTACTTTCGCCTGGTTACGCAGATGTTCCCTTGACCCTATGTATTCTTAACACAAAGGTATGTTAAATGACATTTTTGTACAAATGCTGGCAGATATTGTCAATTATTGAATAACAATCCAATCCAGTAAGTAGAAGTGTTTATATTATGTAGCCAACATATTTTTATTATGCACTCTACCGTGATCGTGCCCCCCGAAGTAGCACCAGGTACCATTTTATCCTGTTCCCGCTGCGGACACAAATGGGCGATCAGGAAGAGGGGCGCTCTTCCCAAGAACTGCCCCAAGTGCAGATCCATCCTGTGGCTGAAGAAGTACTACAACTACAACTGTCTGAAGTGCGGCCACGTATGGGGAACCGCCAACGACTCCCCCCAGAGGTGTCCCAAGTGTCATACCAGCAAGTGGAACACCCCCGCCACCGAGCATACCGTGCGCAGCGAGCCTGTCAAAAGCAAGCTCCCGCAGGACCTCAAGGACAGGATCAAGACCGCCTACGAGGCGGGCGACGGTTGTCTCGCCATCGCACGTTCCATGGGTCTCGCCTTCAGCGATGTCATGGACGTCATGCTCGAGAGTCAGCCCTCCGACCCGATCAGGATATAAGCCCGCTGCGCCTACGGGATTCTGTAAGCGGGGTTCGATTGCGTTCGTTCGCTGTATCGATCCGCCATTGTTTCCCCGTTCCGCGATGATGCCGATTGCCGGGACGCGTTCCGCACAGATACGTATCCGATGCGAGGGCATGACCGGGTATCCATAACGATGGGAGGATAACGATTGACCGACGAGAATTACGGGAAATGCGACGTATGCAGGTACTGCGCGCACAAGGGCGACAGCTGGGAGTGCGGTCTCCACGGGAAGCCTGTCGCACCCAAGGATTCCTGCGGTGCATACCGTCCCGGATGCTGCGAGAACTGCAACCACTGCACCGTGACCGACGGTAACGGGATCTGCGGCAGGACCGGCGAGGAAGTTTTCGTGCTCGGTGTCTGCGATTTCTACGATCCCAGCGGAAGGCGCACTCAGTAAGTGGCGGTGCGTTCCTTCCTTCTGTCGAAGGCGTTCTTCACGCTCATCTTCGCTCCGCTGCTGCCGGCCACCGCGTTCTTGGCGGATTCCGGGATTCCGAGGTACACGATGTTGTCGGTGACCTCCTTCATGCAGGTCATGGACTTGCGGACCTCGGCGTAGGCGTCCTGCAGGGACTTCATCACTCTGTTCATGAGCTCGGTGATGCCGTACAGGTTCTTGAGCATGTAATCGTCCCTGTTGATGAATCTGGGACATGCCTTGAGGAAGGGGTTGTAGGTGCCGTCGCGGTAGTCGTCCTCCAGGTCGTCGACGGCGTCCATGACGTAGACGGCGGTGGTGAGGGAGGTGTACAGATCCCTCAGCGCGGGGGAATCTGCCTCGCCGGCGATGTCGGATAAGGGTTCGGTGAGGGCCTTCCCGAAGGTGGTGCCCATGAGGACCGGGTCGGTGCAGCCCTCTGCCTCAAGGTCGCGCAGCCTGCCGAATCCCTCTCCCACGATGCGGTCGTATTCGGGGTACTCGGACTCCGCTTTGGAGATCGCCCTTGAAAGTGCCAGATTGATGAATTTGGTCTTCATGGAGGGCTTGTCGACCTCGTCGTCGTAGAGCTCCCACTTGGTCAGCAGGATGGTGTAGGCGGCCATCCGGCGGAAGACCTCCTGGTCGGTGTAGGGCTTGCGGAACACGCATCTCCATGACTTGGGGGTGCGGTCGAAGGAATCGTCCCCGCCCATGACCGAGTTCAGGACGATCGTGTTGAAGCACATGTCGTAGTTCACGGCGGCCGCCGAGACCAGGCCGAACTGGGCCTTCAGCTGGTGGCACGTCTCGCAGTAGTACCGCTGGTAATCAGCGAGGTTCTTGGCCGTCAGCCTTTGGTAGAGCGGGACCGTGTAACCGAACATGTCGGAGGTCCAATGGACTCTCGGATTATAAAGGACTACGCTGGTCCGAAGAAAACTGGTCCTTTCCTATAATATAAGGTCGCGTGCGAACCGACGACAATTATATAGGGGGAAAACCTACCGATGGCATTAAGCCAGTATTGGCAGGGTGAGTAAAGATGTCACACTCCGTTGAAGATTTAATCGCATCCTACATGAGTCAGTCCCCCCTCGCATTCGCAGCGATGGCAATCGTCACCGACGAGGACGAGCACGTTGTAGACAGGAACAAACCCAAGATGGCCGATGACGAGAACGAGCACGGAGCCGTCAACGGAGATCCCGCCTGCGACTACTGCTGCTGCACCGACAGGGGAACCTGCGTCACTCCCGCACAGCACATCGCCTGCTGGGGAGGACTCGTCGTCACCTGTATCTGCTGCTGCTACTGCACCAACGGATTCGGCGGACTCTACACCTATTGGCCCCTTTGAACGGAAAGCCCGGTTCTAACCATGAGCCGCTTTCTGTCCGTGGTCATCAAACCCACCCTTGCCTGCAATATGGCTTGCAGGCATTGCTACCACTCCGCCGATGAGCTTTCTTCTTCGGCGAGGATTTCTTTCGAGAGACTCGAGCATCTCTTCTCCGCCGTATCCAAGGAATACGATTCTGTATGGTTCGTATGGCACGGGGGAGAGCCTCTCTCGCTGCCGTTCTCGTTCTTCAAGAAGGCGATCGAGATCCAGGACAAGTACCTGGGATCCAACCGCTGCGGCAACACGATACAGACCAACGGCATGGCCCTCGACCGCAAGTTCCTGAACTTCTGCAAGGAGCACCAGATCAACATCGGCGTGTCCCACGAAGGTCCTTACGACGACGTCCTCCGTAGCCACGGCGCGGAGGTCGAATCCAGCCTCAGGAAGATGGCCGACAGGGAGAGGGTTTTCTCCGTCAACGCCACCGTCTGCCGCGAGACCCAGGACAAGCAGGCCGAGATCTACCGCCATTTCCGCGACATGGGCTCCTCGGTCAGCCTCATGCCCGTGCTTCCCATCGGGTGCGTTGCATGCCACAAGGAGCTGGTCCCCGAGCCCGATGCGTATATCAGATCGAGTATCGAGGCCTTCGACGAGTGGTTCAACGACCCGGAGGCGAGGGTCCCCCTAGCACCCCATTACCTCTATGTCCTGGCCGCTGCAGGCAATCCTCAGATGTCGGATTGTGCGCACAGCTCCTGTCTCACCAAGTGGCTGTGCATGTACCCCAACGGCGACCTCTATCCCTGCGCCAAGCCCTGCCCGGAGAACATGAGGCTCGGGAACATCGACGATGTGAAGAGCATCTCCGATCTTTTCAGGACCCCCGGGTTCGTGAACATCCTTCAGGGAACGATCGTCCGCAGGCAGAAGTGCCAGTCCTGCGACGTCTACGATTTCTGCCAGGGCGGATGCAGCATCGACGCCTATTACGAGACGGGTCTGGAGAACAACGGCGGGGACTCCTGCAGGATCTACCGCGAGGTGTTCTCCCACGTGAAGAAGTGCGTGGACGAGGTCATCAGCGAGAAGAAGGACCTCTCCAACTACAACGCGTTCGTGAGGGACGCGATCCTGGGCAGGCTAGTCAATCCTGCCCTGAATCCGCTCCAGTGATCAGTATTTTACGCCTATGGCGCTGACCATGATGCCGACGTCCTTCGGAAGGGCGGCGGCTGCGATGCAGGACCTGGCGGGGAATGGTTCCTCGAAGAGTTCCGCGTAGACCCTGTTGACCTTCGGGAAGTCGTCGATGTTCTTCAGGTAGACGGTGACGGACACGATGCGGTTCTTGTCCACGCCTGCCGCCCTGAATACGGCGAATACGTTCTCGATGGCCTGGCGGGCCTGGTCCTCGATGTCCTCGGGGACGGATCCGTCGGCGGGGTTCACGGGGATCTCCCCGGCGGTGAATACGAGGTTTCCGGCGGCGATGCCCTGGGAGTAGGGTCCGACTGCCATGGGTGCTTCTTCTGTCTTGATTGCTTTGATTTCCATTTGTCTCACTCTCCTAGGGTTGAGATGTCGTAGGGGGTGTTCTGGTACACGTAGTAGTTCAGCCAGTTGCTGAAGATGAGGTTCGCGGTGCTCCGCCATGTCATGATGGGGTCCTGCGAGGGATCGTCGTGGGGGAAGTAATGATCTGGCACATGGGGGTTCATGCCCTTGTCCATGTCGCGGTAGTACTCGTAGGACAGGGTGTTGACGTCGTATTCCATGTGGCCGGTGATGAACACCTGCCCGCTCCTTTCGCTGATGATGATGCCGGGTCCGGCCTCGGCCGATTCGGCGATTATGTGGAGGTGGGGGTTCCTGACAATCTCCTCCGCCCTGACCTCGCTGTGGCGGGAGTGGGGGAATCTGAACACGTCGTCCACCCCGCGGAGCAGGGGTTCGTCGGCGACTAGGGGACGGTGGTCGAAGATGCCGGACTTCTTGGAGTCCAGAGGGTACTTCTTGATACCGTAGTGATAGTAGAGCCCGGCCTGCGCTCCCCAGCAGATGTGCATGGTGGTGGTTACGTGAGTTTTGGACCACTCCATGATCTCGCAGAGCTCGTCCCAATAGTCCACCTCCTCGAAGGGGATGTCCTCCACGGGGGCGCCGGTGATGATCATGCCGTCCCAGTTCCTGCACTTGACCTCGTCGAAGAGGTCGTAGAACTGGTCGAGATACTTCTGGGACACGCTCTTGGAGACGTGCGTCTTCATCTGCACCAGCCTGACGTTGACCTGCAGGGGGGTGTTACTGAGCAGCCTCATGAGCTGGATCTCGGTCTCCACCTTGGTGGGCATGAGGTTCACCAGGAGGATGTCCAGGGGACGTATGTCCTGGTGGGTGGAACGCTCCTCGCCCATCACGAAGATGTTCTCCTTCTCGAGCTGCGAGATGGCGGGAAGGTCGTTGGGAACGTTTATCGGCATTGTATCGACTCCTCAGGAATCATTCGTAGATTCCCATGCTGACGTATTTGTCTCCCCCGTCGGGGATGATGGCGACCACCTTGCTGCCCGGGTGGGCGGCGGCGATCTCGACAGCCTTGGCGATGTTGCATCCCGCCGAGATACCTACGAAGAGTCCCTCCTCGCGGGCGGCCCTCTTCGCCATGGCGATGGCGTCGTCCCCCCTGACGGTATCGAACTCGACCAGGTCCTTCAGCAGGTTGCCGGGGACGAAGTTGGCGCCGATGCCCTGGATCTTGTGGGGTCCGGCCTTACCGTTGGTTATGAGTGCGGACTCGGCGGGTTCCACGGCGACGACCTTCGCAGATGAGCCAGCATCCCTGAATGCGAGCGCGATTCCGGAGGCGGTACCCCCGGTTCCGAATCCCGCCACGACGTAGTCCACGTCGGGGAGGTCGGCGAGGATCTCGGGCCCGGTGCCGGTCCTGTGGGCGACGATGTTCGCGGGGTTGTCGAACTGTCCCGCGATGATGGAGTTGGGGGTGTTGCGGTGGATCTCCTCCGCCTTGTCGACGCTGCCCTTCATACCCTCGGCACCGGGTGTGAGGACGATCTCCGCTCCGTATGCCTTCATGTAGGCCTGCCTCTCCTTCGACATGGTGTCGGGCATCACCAGGACGCACTTGTAGCCGCGGACGGCGGCGATCATGGCGATGGCGATGCCGGTGTTGCCGGAGGTGGGTTCCACGATGGTTCCTCCCGCGGACAGCTTGCCGGTGGCCTCAGCGTCGTTGATGATGGTGAGGGCGGGACGGTCCTTGATGGATCCTCCGGGGTTCTTGCTGTCGAGTTTAACGTAAACCTCGGACCCTGCGGGAGACAGTTTCCTGAGCTTCACCAGAGGGGTGTTGCCGATTACCTCTGTAATGTCGTTATATATCATCGACGGACAGATTATTCTTAAGAATATAAATCTATTTGACGTTCTGGGACACGGAATATTCCGATATTACTAGAATTATGCACCGACGGACGGCCCCGTTCCCTGTGTTTTTAAGCATGCTTAACAAGAAACACCCTTTATCTTAGGAAATATTACCATAAGACATGGCGAAGGAGGAGCTCACCCCCATGCAGAGGAACTTCAATTTCCAGAAGGTCATCACAGTAGTGGGCGCCATCCTGATGCTGGCGAAGTTCCTCGCCTACTTCATGACCAATTCGGTCGCCATCCTGACCGATGCCTTGGAGAGCATCGTCAACGTGTTGGCGGGAATCATCGGATTATTCGCCCTCTACACCTCGATGAGGCCGGCCGACCGCAGCCACCCCTACGGACACGGTAAGGTCGAGCTGATTTCCTCCTCCATCGAAGGCACGATGATCTGCACCGCGGGCGTGATGATCATCCTGGAGTCCGCCGAGAGGTTCGTCACAGGGGATTTCGAGATACGTTCGCTTGATATCGGATTGGCCATAGTCGCATTGGCCGCGGTGATCAATTTCGCTATGGGATTCACAGCCATCCGCATGGGAAAAGCTTCGCGTTCGGTCGCTCTCGAAGCGAGCGGGAGACATCTGTGTAGCGACACGTATTCCTCCGTAGGAATCCTTCTGGGTCTAGGGATCATCTATGTCCTCGGATTCATGGACATCGATGCCAATTGGATTGATCCGACCATGGCATTGCTGTTCGGTCTGATCATCATCTACACCGGTGCGAAAGTGGTGTACAAGTCCTTCCACGGAATCATGGACCGCGAGGATATCGATGCCATCAGGCAGGTCACCAGGTGTCTCAATCACATCCGTACCGACGACCTCATCGACGTCCATCATGTGAGGGTCGTACTGTATGGGGCTGCGATGCACATCGATGCCCACATGGTGGTCCCCGGCAGCCTAACCGTCGACGAGGCGGACAGGATTGTCAACCACTTCCGTGACGAGACCACTGAGATGATGGGCGGGAACGTGGACATCACCTTCATGGCCGAACCCTGCAGGAAGCAGTTCTGTGCAAACTGCCGCAGGGCGGAATGTGTCAACAGGGTAGAGGACTTCGCCGAGGACAAGCGGTTCGGCACCGACGCGGTTACTAACGCTGACCCTACTGTCGAGGAAGAGACGAGGGACTGATTTCAAAAGAGGAGTCATCCGTATCCCAGTAAACCCAACCAATTTGTATTATTGCTGGGTAATCTGTCGAGTTATTTCAGTTGGACACATATAGTTTTAAAAAACTAACGGCAGTTAACTGACGGATGACAGATAATACTGATTTCGGAGCCGTTTCAGAAGCCCCGGTAATCGATATTCGCCACCTTACCAAACAGTATGGCGATTTTACCGCGGTGGATGATCTGTCTCTCAGCGTTAGGAAAGGGGAATTCCTAGGGATCCTCGGACCGAACGGTGCAGGCAAATCAACCACACTCAAAGCTATCACAGGAATGCTGACTCCGACTAAAGGAGAGATTTACGTTAACGGAATCGATGCCCGCAAGCACCGTGAGGCAATGTGCCACGTGGGTTGCGTTATCGAGACTCCCCAATGCTATCCGAATTTCTCTCCGGCAGAGATGCTGGATTACGTCGGCCGTATGCATGGTCTTCCGAAAGACGAGATCGCAATCCGTTCGCGTGATGTCCTGGAAGAACTCAGAATGTGGCCGTGGCGCGGAAAGAACATCGGCGGATTCTCCAAGGGTATGAAGCAGAGGGTCGCCTTGGCTGCCGCTCTCCTGCCCAATCCCGACATCATCATTCTGGATGAGCCCACTTCCGGTCTCGACCCCAGAGGAATGATCGAGATCAGGCAGATTCTCAACGGCCTGAAGCAGAGAGGACTTTCTCTCATGATTAGTACCCACATCCTGAAGGAAGTCTCAGAGATGTGTACCAACGTGACCATGATCAATCACGGTAAACAGGTAATCAGCGGGGACGTGAACAGCCTGCTCCACAATCTCGCCCGCAACGAGAACAATGTAACCATCGAGATCAAGACCATAAAACCGATGACCACCGAATTCTACACGGATTTGGACTCCATGGCTGGTGTTTCCGATGTGGAACGTACCGGCGAGAAGTCAGCAAAATTCCGTTTCAACGGTGATGACGAACAGCAGTCCGACATCGTCGATTTGGTCTACAGCCACAAACTCCGTATGCTTTCGATGAACGAGAGCGGTGCCGATCTGGAATCGCTTTACATGAAACTTACCGACGAGTCGGAGGTGAACATCAGATGAAGTTCCACAAGTCCGATAAGAAGGTCAAGAAGGAAGCGGAAACGGAACAGATCGTCGATGCATATGATGAATCGGAACGTACTCTGCACGTGGAGGATGCGCACCGTGATGTTGTTTATTCGCTGCCTCCTGTGACCAAACAACTGGCTGCCGTTTACATGACCCAGATGAAGAAATTCACCAAGCAGAAGATCATGTGGCTGTTGCTCGTTTTACTGATCTTGATGCCCATTGCTTTCTTTGCAATACATTCAATAAACAAAGAGATGTTTGGTTCATCAGGAGTCATGAATGTTTACATGGCTACCATTCTCTGCGCATTACCTGTAATGTCGATGTTCATTGCGTCCATCGTTTGCGGCACCATGCTGCCTCAGGAATTCAATGAGAGGACTGTGTACCTTTCATTGCCTTTGCCTTTAAACAGATCGGTATTCTACTATGGAAAATTCCTTGCAGGATTAACTCTGGCTATCGGCATTATCTCTGCTGCATACGGAATCGCTGCAGCTCTTGCTGTTATGTATACGACTTCGTATTACTCCAATGAACTCTTAGTGTCATATCTGATAGGAATCCTGGCAGTTTTCAACTACTGTGCATTTTCATATATGCTGAGTTCAAAGTCGATTCGTGGTTCCTCAATGGCTCCGCTGATCCTTCTTCTCGTAGTGCTTCCCATAATTATCCTTATCCTTGCCTATGCATTTTCCAAGATTGGTTTGGGTGGTGTTGTTGGAGCACTTGGTTACATGCCCATATTCGGCAGCGACATGTCCATCTGCATGATGGGCTATCCCGCACCGGGCATGTATTTCTCCTTTGTAGGACTGCTGAACGTGGATGCCATTGTGCCCCAGTTCTCCGTCGGGTCCAGTTCAGCCATAATGGCCGGAGTCAGCATCGTGCTTGGTCTGATTTGTCTTTTCATCGGACAGAAGATTATTGAAAGGAGGGATATGTGATGAACAACTCTAAAACGACTGTTTTGGTACTTACCGCCGTATTCCTGCTGAGCGGTTCTTTGGCTCTGTTTGCAGATACCTCGAATGCTGATTCGGAAGAATACACTGTAAAGGCATACACGGATAATGTCTGGTGCCGCACCACGGAGAAGATCTCCCTCCCCACGACTGTGTACGGCAACTCTACGATGATTTTCAAGAGCACAGATTATGATGCTACCTTCCAAGAATTCATAAATGGGGATAAAAAATACAGTGAACTCGAATCAGATTATGAATATGGGACAGCAGGCGAATACTATGTCTATTTCCTGAATAACTATAACACTTACATCAGTGGGACCTCGATAGATCTTAAAAAGGTGGATTATAAGACCTTCAGTCATCCGGCTTCTGAGTGGAACCTCCTTGACAAGGGTACCAACAAGCTGAAGATTACATCGATTACGGATAACTCCGGCGAAACATCCCCTAGTGTATCGGTAAAGATATATGGGAACACTTACACCAGCTCGTCACTCGGTAAGGATTCAACCTATGAATTCTCTGAGTACGAAAAGGGTTTCTGTTTGGTCACACGGGGAGAATTTGCTACCGCTGCGACAGTAACCTTCACAATGAATATTCCTCTGAAAAACCTCACCCCCGGAACTGCAGACAAGGAGATTACTTTGGCAACACAATGCAAATGGGCTGTTGCGGAAACTCAGTTCAATGCAGGAACGTACAATTACAACAGCTCTGAAACTCTAGCACTCCTAGAGAAGGGAAGCGAAAAAGAGAAATTGTTCTTAGAGACCGTCGTGAACGCAGGTAAAGGAGGCATTCCTGCCGAGTATCGTTTAGGTTCGTCATTCGAAATCCTGAATGGAGGAACGTACAGGATATACAAGATGAACACATCAGAGTATGAAAATGAGTATCTTTATTTCTCGTACACTTCCACAATTTCGCCTAGTTCCTATCAACATCTGAACCTTCCTGCTACCTATCTGAAATCCGGAGAAAATCACTATACGATTTTTTCACCTGCGAATAAGGAAGTCAGTGTTGTTGTGGAATACGACAGTTCACTGTATCAGGCTATGTGGGTGACCAACAGCAGCGCCCAGGGTTGGCGCGAGTCTGACGTCCCTCTTCCGTCTGGGTATGTTATCAAGAACACGTCTCAGTATGCTACTGAAGGTTATGTGAAGATAACCTACATCGGTAGCGGAAATGATGAGTCTATGATGGCCGCAGACCTGAAGATCAGCGTGAGCGGAGCTGCAGAGCCGACCGGTGCACCTACTGCACTCATCGGGGTATCCATTGCTCTCTGTGTTATCCCATTCCTGCTTCTGGGTCTATCGGGACTGAGACCTAAGTGGGCAAAATGATCAAACTGGCCCGGGTTCCCGGGCCTTCCTTCTAAACCTCTTTCTGGCTGCAGGGATACCGTTTTATCTGTGGCTGGGGATTCAGAGTTCATGTTAGGCTTCGGCAAGAGGGACGTCCCCGAGAACGTCCGCAAGGCAGGGCTCTCTAAATGGTACGACAACCTTTCCGAGAAGGATCAGGTCAAACTCAAGAGATATGCGGACAAGGCCGACCCCTCCTCCGCCTCAGCCTTCGTCATGAGCGTCATGTATCAGGCTATCGAGGACCACAACTACAAGTTCGTGGCCTCCGTCTACGATTCTCTTGCGGCTGTCAAGCTGAACGACATCGAGCGTTTCGACATCAACGACGCGGCCATCCTCGGAGTTTACAACGCGGAGGAGTACGACCGCTGCCTGGAGCTGTGCGACATCGGATTGGAGCTGCTGAAGAAGAAGGAGGTCTTCGACCACGTGATGGCCAGGGGAACCCCCGACATACCTATCCCCAACGACATCAACTGCCGCAACTACAAGCTCAACGTCGTGGTCGGCATCCACTTCGATTACGATGAGGGCGACAGGCTCCTGCTCCAGTTCAAGGACATGGGCCTCATCACCTCGGAGGACGTGGAGTACCGCAGGAACGGTATCAAGACGTTCAGGCTCCAGAGGACCTTCGACAACATCTTCAACATCAAAGAGAAGGAATGAGCTCCTTCCACCCTATCTGGGGGACCACGTCGATGGCGGGTTCCTCATAGGGGTGCACTTCCCTTATCTTCTGCAGGACGGCGGCGATGTCCTCCTTCCTGCAGACGAATTTTATGCGAATCTCGTCGGCGACGGTTATCTCGCCGGGGACGCCGTCGTAGGGCTTGGCGGACTCCATGGTCTTCCAGGTACCCTTCACGGGATAATAGTAGAAACAGCGGCGGTAACCGGGATAGACGGGCTCCATGACGGAATCGATAGCATCCATGAGCCTGTCGGCGAACTCCGGCGGTATGTTCACCGCCACGCCGTAGATGTCACAGTCTCTGCTCGAGGACAATCTTCCCTGCCTCCAGGTCGTTCCTGACCTCCTCCGAGGCCTGGGCGATGGCCTTGCCGTTGCGGGCATCGACCTCTGCGATGAGCTTCTGGATCTTGGCGATCCTCTCGTCGATGTGCTTCATGGCCTTCTTGGCATGGCTCTTGAGGTAGGCGGTGCTGAGAAGGGTGGCCAGCATGCTGGTCAGCGGGAAGAGGTAGATGAATCCCATGGCGATGCCGGTGGCGTTCTTGAGGTCGCTGTTGCTGAGGATCTTGTCCACCAGGACACTGTCGGGGACGGGCTCCAGCTTCCTGCGGAGGGCCTTGTACATGAGCTTCTGCCCTCCCCAGACGACCTCCATGCTCCACTGCACCTGTCCGAGGACGGGTGCGGGGACTCCTTTGGCGACCGTCTGCTTCTGGAGGATGGCCTTCCTGAAGTCGTCCTCGGTCCTGCCGGGGAACTCGGTCCAGTTGTAACCTGCGGTGAAAAGCGAATGGGCATCGGAGCCGGAGATCTCGGCCCACCTGCCGGGGTAGAGGTCCATGATCCTCTTGGAGAACATGTTGGAATAGGGATCGGGATGTCCGCCGTTGATGGTCTCGAATCCCTCGATGGGGAGTTCGAAGATCTTCTCCTGCATACCGTCCACGTGGACGCTGAAGGGATGGGGCGCGATGCAGAGGCCGCCCTGCTCGTGGATGATGTCGCAGGTCTCCTCCGGGGAAAGGAACTTCTTGGGCTTCTCGGTCAGCCA